>MDSW01095184.1_pt1 | contig 18389 bp, 18 predicted proteins | sample 811171 | NCBI WGS metagenome assembly MDSW01 (sample SAMN05326641, study PRJNA326480) | marine metagenome | isolation source: seawater | place: Atlantic Ocean: North West | collected 2012 | reverse complement strand
TAAAAATGGTTATGGAATATTAACAGAGGGCATCGATGCTTGGGTTCTTGTAGATCCAAAATTAAATACATCAGATGGTAAGAAAAATCACCAGAGAATTACCAAGATTGTAGATAGTTTAATGACAAAAATATGTGCGGATAATAAAATAAGTCATAATAAACCTAAACCTACACCTAAACCTTCTGAAAGAAAATCATCATGCACCAAACGTAATCCATCCCCTCCTTGTAAAAAAGGTCTTGAATCTAGAAAAAATAAAAAAGGAGATAGCTGTTGTTATAAAAGCAAAGCTAAGATAATCAAGCCTAATGGTAAGCCTAATAAACCCAGTCCTAAACCAAATAAAGAAGGAACCAAAATAAAAAAAGGCTGTGATTTAATAATAGCTCAAAATGTTCTTAATAAATTTGCTGATGGAAAATTATATTATTATAGATCTAAAAAGAAAGTTCCCAATACAAAAGAAGCTCTTAAAATTGCTATATCAATGATTGATAATAATTGTTAAATTTGATAAGGATATTTATTTAATTTGTTAAATAAAAATGCTTAATCCGGAAATTATTCCTACAGACACAGAACATAATTTTGTTCACAAGTTTTACAACAAAAATTATGATAATTTTTCAGATACAAGGAAGAATATATGGCCTTGTGTTCAAAACTATATTGATAAACAATCTCCTAATCAAAATATTTTTGAAATAGGTTGCGGTAATGGAAAAAATATGTTGTATGCCATGAACAACGGCCATCGTATAACTGGAATTGACCTTTGTCTAAAATTTGTTAATATATGTAAAAAATCCGGCTTAAATAATACACATTTAGATAGTTGTCTAAGACAATCTTTTATAGATGAACAATTTGATTGTGTATTATCAATAGCTGTTTTTCATCATCTTTCAACAGAAGAGCATCGCATAAAAGCACTTGAAAACATGATTAATGTTATGAAAACAGGAGGAAGTGGTTTTCTAACAGTTTGGGCATTTGAACAACCAAGTAACACTAAAAAAAAGTTTAAAATAGGAGACAATATGGTAAAATGGAATCGACCGTATAATGACGAAAACAATGTAAGAAAATATGAAGTTTTTGATAGATACTATTATGTTTACACCGAACAAATGTTTATAGATTATCTTAATCAATTTAATGACAGAATAGAAGTAACTAAGATATTTAACGAATATGGTAATTGGGTTTGCGAATTTAAAAAAATAAATTAGAAAAATAAAAATATTTTTATAGATTATTTTATTTATTTTTATTTACTTACCCTGACCTGGTTTATTCTCGGTGGTCTTCAAACTTGTTGCCATTGCGATAGGCGTTACATTGGTTGCCAATTCAGCGGTTGATACAATACAATCATATAGAATAGGCGGTGGCTGAATCGTATCCTTTGTAGCCATAATTGTCTGCCCAGTGCGATGATTTACATATCCACGAACTCCCTTTACTGCTGTAGTTCCAGCAACTTCTCCGTAAACTGGAAGCCAGGGTGCTACTCCATCCTGATGAATATAATACATCCGCTGAAGTGTGTCCGGTGAGGGAGATGTCATTAGGAATGTATGCATCTCTGCCTGTTCAGCATCTCCCGATTCCTTGCTTGGAAGAGCATTATGAATCTCTACAAATGCTGTTACCTTTTCCCACATTTCAACTGCTGCTGCTGTTGTCTTAGAAGGTGGCTTACCATCTCGAGCAGTGTTTTCGCGAACCGTAGAAGCACGCTCACTATGAGGAGGAAATACACGCATCTTGTTAGAAAGCTTATATCCAGCTGGAACCGCACACAGCTTGCCGCGCGAATAGTAAGTATCGTTGTTTGTCTGGAGAGTAGTCGTCATTATTTATATATTATGTAATTAATCTTTAAATATTTAATCAAATTTTTTTTACACTGTAAATTCTATAAATTTAACAAATTTGACAGATTTAATTTTATTTTTATACATCTGAAAAAAATGAATCGACTATCCAAAATCTGTGACAAATCAATGCCTTTTATTGATAGAGCATTGCCCATTTTAAATCATATGCCTAATACCCACAGTCTACATAACAAGCACCGAATGAAAGTAACTAATAAAAAATCTAAATATACATTTGATGGTAAAGATAATTGTGGTGGCGTAAGCTATTTACTAGATTATTATCTTAAAACATATGGTTACGAATGCACACTTACCAGTAAATCAAAAGGAAATTTCACAAGTAAAAAAACACATAGTTTTCTAACACATGGATATTTTATAATAGACCCCACTTATAGACAGATGTTTCTACCTAATTATAGTGAAATTGATAATGTTCGTGGCGACGATGAATTTCATAAATATCTTTTCGAGTTTTTACCTATGACTTTTATAGGGACTTTTGATGAGTTGGTCGGCACCTTTAATGACGCAAATAATCTACATAAAGTTTGCTACGGACATGAACTTAAAAGTAATTTAGAAATGTGGCAAGACGGAATTGACGAATCACGTAAATCAGATTTTAATAAAGTTGTTGATTCTTTAACATATGCTACTGATAAAGGTTCATGTTATATGAAATTACATTGTATGATGCATCATGGTAAAATAAATTAAATAAAATCTAAATTAAATTATATGCCAAGATCATGGCATAAAATTTTCTTTTGTAAATGCCACAAGAAAATACATATGGATTATGATAATTCAGAAGTTATAAAAAATATTGATACAGAAAAATTTTCAAATGAATTATCTAAAGCAATTAAGGAGAGTTTCGATGCGCATTTAAACCAATTAGCGAATATAAATATTAAATAGTTATAATACTATTTAATACTTATCTATTACGTCTGGTGCGAGAACTTCTCCTTTTAGGTGAGGTTTTTCTTTTGGGTGAACCTTTTCTTTTAGGACTCTTCTTTTTATTTTTACCAGATCTTCTTCTCTCCGCTCTTGCTTTAGCATCAAATAGTTCTTTAGCTTGATATATCGTAATACGTTTTGATTTTTTAGGTTTATTAATACATTTTCCCTTAAGAGTAAGTTTTTTTCCTGATGGACATTTTTTTAGCACACAATTACCTTTAGGGCTCATTTCTTTATTAGGTGGACATTTTTTAGGAGATTTCTTTTTTACTAATGTATACCAAACACGAGGTTTTCTTCCCGGAGGCCCATAGGTATGTTTGTATTTATACAATTTACCAACTCTTTTGAGTTTTCTATTTTGAGGTGTATCAGCATAAAAAACTTTACTGGTAACTACTCTTCCACCAATTTGTTCAAAATAATGGATATTATGCAAATTATGGTCGTTATTCATATACAATATATTAAGAAATTATTTGTGTCGTTACTTAAGATTAAATTATACCTATATAGCAGGTATATGTTTTTTGGCAAGAAAGCCTTTTCTCATGCAAGAAATATTATTAAAAATAGCAATATTATCAAAAATACACCCCTTGAACTTAATGAAAGATTATCAAGGAAATATAATGCTAATATTTATGTTAAGCGCGAAGACCTACAAATTGTGAGATCTTTTAAGGTAAGAGGAGCTTATTATAAAATATTTAAGAATTATTCTAATGATAAAAATATATCAATTACTGCTTGTTCTGCTGGAAATCATGCTCAAGGTGTGGCAACTACATGTAATACACTTAAATTAAATCATACTATCTATGTTCCGACATCAACACCAAAGCAAAAAGTAGACAGAATAAAGCATTTTGGTGGTAAATATTTAGATTTAAAAGTCTTTGGTGATAATTTTCAAGAATGTATGAATAAATCATTACATGACTCAGATATTAATAATACTTTATTTGTTCATCCATTCAATGATTACGATGTGATGCTTGGACAAAGCACTGTAGCTCAAGAAATTTACGATGAATTAAACCCTGATTATATATTTTCTTGTGTAGGAGGCGGTGGGCTTATAAGTGGTGTAGGCTCATATTCAAGATATAAAAATTCTTCATGTAAAATTATTGGGGTTGAACCAAATAACGCAAATTCACTTGAATTATCTCTTAATCATAAATCTATCACTCCAGTAGAAAATATAGATACATTTGTTGATGGTGCTGCTGTAAAAGAGGTTGGTGATAAATGTTTTAGTATATGTAATTCTGTAGTTGACAAGGTCGTCAGTGTAAATAATGGTAAACTATGTAAAGATATTATTGATACATATCAAAATGATGGTATTATTCTTGAACCTGCTGGAACATTATCTATTTCAGGTCTTGAACATTTTAAAAATGATATAGTAGGACAAAATGTGGTATGTATTCTAACAGGAAGTAATAATGATTTGACAAGATATCCAGACATGATTGAAAAAGCAGCAATATATAATAAAACCAAACACTACTTTTTGATAGAATTTAAACAAGTTCCAGGACAACTTATTAAATTTACTAATGATATTCTTGTAGATAATATTGATATTACACGATTTGAATATCTTAAAAAAACCAATAGAGATACAGGAACCGTTATGGTAGGAATTGAGTTAGATTTTCCAGAACAAATAGATGTTGTTATAGAAAATATGAAAAAGCATAAATATAAGTTCAAAAAAGTAGACGAAAATAACTTATTATTTGATTATCTTATCTAATCAAAAATAAAATTAAAACAGAATACAAGATTACGATAGTCTGTATGCTTATCATAATAGTTATCCATAGTATGAGTATCATGATTTATAATTGGAGGGTCAATATTTGAAATATATGGATTATCCTCATAATTCATAAATCTTTTAGGTATTTCTGGTTTTCGAAGAGTTCTATTTAAATACCAACTATTTTGTTCTTTTTGTCTCCAAGGATTCCAAAGCCAATAACTGCTAAATTTATAATCTGAATTGTGGAGGTCTATAACCTGTGATAAATAAGTTAATTGTTGTCTATTATACCAGTAGTCTTTACCTAAAAAAGCTGTTATCTTTCCCCATATCCCAGGCGGAAAACATATTGAATCTTTGTCCATTATAAACTTAATATTATCATAATCTTAAGTCTATATTAATTTAACCATAAAAATCCATTCTATGTAAAATATTTTTAAAAGCAACTAAGAAAAAATTTATTTGATCCTCATCGACCAACAATGAAGGAAGAAGTCTAATATATTGACCTTGATTACCAGATAGTAAAACTAAAATCCCCATATCTCTTAGACTATCTACTAAAAAAGATGAAAATTCATTGTTATTATATTCATCTTTAAACTCAATTGCTATCATTAATCCATACTGACGAACTTCTTTAACAATATACTCCTCTTCAATTTCATCTTTTATTAGTTTACCTATTTTTGTTATATGAGTCTTTACATTTTCATCATTCAGAATATCTATTGTAGCAACTGCGGCAGCACTGCTTATAGCATTTCCTCCATATGTTCCACCTAAAAATCCTTTACCTAAATTATTCATTATTTTAGAAGACGATACAACTCCAGCAAGCTGATAACCGCTGGCGATACCTTTTCCAAAAGTCATCATATCAGGACGTATCCCCTTACTTTCAATATTCCACCATTCACCTGTTCTCATAGCTCCACATTGAACTTCATCTGCTATCATTAATATACCATGTTCTTGAGTTAAATTTCGCAAATATTGTAAATAATGTTTACTAAGTGATTGTATACCTCCCTCGCTCTGAACAGATTCAAAAATCACAGCGGCAGTATCCTGTAGAGAACACTGTGTGCTGAAAAACTCATCTATTTCATCTTTGGTATCTTTTCCACAAAAATAAATATTAGATAATAAAGGCCTAACACCATTTCTACAAGTTGTATTTGAACTTGTTACTGATAGTGCTCCGATTGTTCTTCCATGAAAACCCCCTCTGATACATACAATATTAGATTTACCAGTATATTTAGTAGCAATTTTAAGTGCATTTTCAGTCGCCTCTGAACCCGAGTTAGTATAAAAAATATTATTTAAATTTTTAGATTCGAATGTTCCTAAGATTTTTTCTGTTAATGTTTCCTGAATAGAATGGGAACCAAAAATTTGTTGAGCCATATGAACATATAGTTGGGATTGTTGATTCACACTTTCTATTACCTTCGGATGACTATGTCCTGTGCTAAGAGCACCTATTCCAGATGTTAAATCAAGATATTTTTTTTGATTATTATCGACAATTACACTCCCATACCCAAGGATAGGAACAATTTCTTTATGAATTTTTGTTACAGCATTAGGCAAGTGTTTTAAAATAGACATATGGATATAGTAATGAGATAGCTTTAATATTAAATTATATAGTAATTTAGTAGTAAATAACTTACATAGGATATTCTCCTACTTGAATAATATCTTGATATAAACCTTTGTAGGCTTCACTTTTGTCATCTAATTCATCTAAAATTTCCATTTTCCCCAATATATTATCTTTAGTGTAAATATCCTCTTTAATAACATCAATTATATTTTTATTATTAATAACTTCATCAACTAGTTTTCTTCCATCATCGTAATTTTCAGAAGAAATAAATCCTTTAAGATGTAAAATTGGAATTTTACCTAATAAATCATAGTTATCTACAATTTTATTAAATATTTTTTGATTATCATTAAGCAGTCTGTTAATACAATAATTGCTTAGAATGTTACTACTTTTGTAATTTTTTAATTCCCATAAAACTGAATATGATAGGTATAAATTAGAGAATATATCAGCCATGTCAGCCGATAAAAACTGTTCTTTTTTAATAGAACCGCCCTTAAGAGCAACTATATTACTAAGATGTGCAAAATTAATAGTTTGTTTCTGTAGTTTCTTTTCTACATCTTGAGAAAAACAAGGAATTCCAGATTTTATCATCATACCAAGACTGTGAAGAACAATATCATTAAAACTACTCTTAAATTTTGAAAAGTCATTAGACAAAATACTATCTAAAACAGGATAAATATATGGATGACTTTTATTTAATCCCTGTCCAAAAATTATTAAATTTCTTGTTAGTGTATTACTGCCCTCAACGGTTATACCTACAGGCGCACTTCTATAAAATTTTTCTAAGAAATTATTTTCGCCCAGACAAATTGAACTACCAGCATGTATATCCATAGCATTATTTAATACGTCCCTACCTCTATCTGTTGTTTGCTGTTTCATTATAGCTGAAATTACTGCTGGTTTTTCTCCCATATCTAAAATTGTATTAGTTAATTTAACACTGCAGTTTATTACCCATGTGTTAAAAATAATATCAATAAACTTGCTTTGTATTCCTTCCATCTTAATCAATGGAATATTAAATTGTCTTCTATGTTTTGCATAGTTTAATATTCCATGAGTCGCTACATTAGAGGATGCAAGTGCTGTAGCTGGAAGACAAATTCCTCTTCCAGCTGCTAAACATTCCATTAACATTTGCCATCCATGACCACAATTTTCTTCACCACCTATAACCTGGTCTAAGCCTATTTGAATTTTACCTTTTAATGTTCCATTAGGGAAACCAATATTAAGAGGATTATGATAAGATTCTTTTACCAAACCATTATGATCTGATTCAATTAACGCAACTGTAATACCTTCCGAACCTCTTTCTAATAAATCATCTGGATCTTTAAGTTTGAAAGCTAATCCTATCAAATTAGCTACAGGTGCTAAAGTTATATATCTTTTATTTATTTCTATTTCAATTACTTTTTTTCCTTTAACTAATTTTACCTCTCCACAATCAATTGGTCCTGCTGCGTCTGAGCCATTATTAGGACCAGTTAAGCCAAAACAAGGTATATAATCTCCATTTGCAAGTCCCGGCAGGTATTTATTTTTTTGAAAAATCGTTCCATAATGAAGGAGTAATTCTCCAGGACCTAATGAATTCGGAACCATAGTTATTACACCTAATGATGGATTAAAAGAAGTTATTTTAGTTAATACACTTGATAATTCGTTTACAGATAATTTGGTCCCATCATATTCTTCATCTATAATGAAAGACCAAAATTTATTTTTACCAAGAAAACTCATTATTTCATCGGTTTTCTCACCTGGAAAAATAAAATCTTCGTTATAATTTTTATATAATGAATCTATTTGTATTTGTGGAAATTTATTCTCTTTTTTGAAAGGTTTTATAGCATCAATATCAACTTTTCCATTAAATATTTCTCTATCAAGACTTGTAGTTCCACTTCTCAAAGCAATTAGTTCTGTATTTGAAATTTTTGGTATTATTTTTTTTACAGTTTTAAAAATTTGTCTATACATTTATTTTTAATAGAAAAATTATTTTTAATATTTTAACGGATTAATTTGGGGCTTCTCCGGTGAGAAGTATTTCCTCATCATCTTCAAGAATCATTTCATCTAAATTTTTTCCAGGAGCTACAAGAGGCAAACATTTATCTGGTTTTACAATAAAGTTACCTAATATTGGACCGTCATATCTGATAAATTCAGTTACTGCCCTGTCAAGATCATAAGGATTATCGCATCTAATTGACTTAATACCAAATGATTCAGCTAACATATTATAGTCAGGATTATGATTTGTTGTTGAAATAAAGTTACTATTAAAGAATAGTTCTTGCCAAACATAAACCATTTGTTGTCTTGAATCATTCATAATAGCAATTTTAACAGGTATATTATACTCCGCAATTGTAGCAAGTTCATTCATAGTCATATTAAAAGATCCATCTCCATCAATACATATTACCATTTTTTTAGGACATGCTAATTTAGCACCTATAGCAAATGGAACTCCTACACCCATTGTTCCAAGAGAACCACTACTAACCATTTGTTTAGGAGTTGTCCATCTATAAAATTGAGCAGTCATCATCTGATGGTTACCTACTCCTGTAGAGATTAATGTATTTTGTCTCATAGAAGTTTTTTCTGAGATTTTTTCAATAACTTGTTGTGTCTTGATATGATGAGTAGATTTTTCATAATTGAAAGGATACATTTCTTTTAATTTACCAATTCTGTCAAACCATTTTTTTCTTGACCTATAACCTGTATTGTTAACAACATAATTCAGGAAGTCGCCACAATCACCTATAAATGTTCCAGTTGGCACTATAGACTTAGCTATTTGACAAGGCTCTATTTCGACCTGAAATATACCTCCTCTTCCCTCTCGTTCAGCTTTTCTTGCTTCTGGTGCGAATCCATCTTTAGTTCCTATAATTCTGTCATCGAATCTTGCTCCAAGACTTAATATTAAATCTGCTTCCTGAACAGCATAATTAGCATAAGCCGAACCATGCATTCCTAACATATGAAGTGATTTACTACAATATTCATCAAATATTCCTAATCCATGAAGAGTAGTTGTCACAGGTATATTACATTTGTGTGCCATAAACGTTACATGTTTATCATAATTTACACATCCGTGTCCCGCAATAATTAAAGGTTTTTCTGATTTTTCTAATAAATTACAAAGTATCTCCATTTTCATCAGATTATGATGATCTGGCTCCTTTTTATCATCAAAAGGTTCAAATTCTACTGGTTCTTTAGTTACTCTATTACTCATTATATCTTTTGGTAAATCAATATGAACCGGACCTGGCCTTCCCGTTGTAGCAATATGAAATGCCTTGTCTATAACATACTCTATTTCATTAGCATCTTTTAGTTGATAATTCCATTTTGTGCATGGTCTTGTAAGTTCCGTGGCAGGACATTCTTGAAAAGCGTCTGTTCCTATAGCATGAGTAGGAACTTGACCTGTAAATACAATAATAGGGACGCCGTCAGAATAACTATCCTGGAGAGGAGTGATTAAATTAGTAACACCTGGTCCCGACGTAGTAGTAACAATACCTGGTTTACCAGAAACCTTAGCATACCCTTCAGCACAATGACCACTACTCTGTTCATGTCGGTTCATAAAATATTTTATACCACTATTAGATAATGAATCAAATACCGGTAAAATTGCCCCGCCACTATAACCAAATATAGTATCAACATGATTTCTTTTAAGAGAGCGGATGATAGCATCCTTTCCTAATAAATATTTTGCCGAATTCATCTTTTAATATTAAATAAAAGATTATATTTAATATCAAATTTACTTTAATACCTAACTTATCATTAATTATTAATCACTATCATCATTATGAAAAATATAATTGAAACATTCTTTAATATCTCCCTCTGTTCCAAATTTAATAAGATTTTCAACATTATTTACATGTTCTAAAAAAAAATCTTTTCCTCTACCTACAACTTCAGCTGGTAAATCCATTATACAGAAATCATCACATCCACCAAACCAGACATGTTGATATTCATCAGAATAAATAGTTTGCGAAATTAATCCAGATAAATAATCTGATTCGTCTTTAAATTGTTCAAGTTCTTCTTTACTATACCAGCTTTTCTTTTCTTCGATTTCTTGCTCTGATGGACGCGAAATCCAGTTTATATCATCAACAAATTTCCAAAATTGCTCACTTCCCATAATCTCATGTTTTTGATATATCATTATAATATTTCGGTCATACTAAATTTTCGTAATTAAACCGCATAACCTCCTAATTAAAGCTCAATTTCATAATATCACACAGTTCTTCTCTTGAGGAATGTTCGTCTCTAATAACTTCTTTATAATATAGAAGAGTACTTTTAATTTGTAAAAAGTCGTTGACATTTTTAATGGTAAGAGTTTTACTAAGATAGAATTTTTTATATTTTTTGGCAACTAAATCTTCATATTTAGACTCATATTTATCCATTTTTTGTATTTCGTTACAGTTTTTATCCAGCAAATTGATTAAATCATCTGATTCAATTTTGAGAAGATTTAAGTATTTGACAATTAGCTTAATTTCTCTATTTTGAAGTGCTTGTAGTAGATTATCTTTTGCGGATACTATTCCTTTTGGCAATTTAATAGGCTTCATATCACTTAGTGTCAGTTCATAATAACTGTTATTTCTATTCACAATTACGCAATTATCTTTATCACTTACGTTAACTATAGGTCCTTTAAATTTCAGCTTCAAGCAGCTATCTACCAGAGATTGAACACCACAATAAAGTCTATCTTGAATTTTTTTGGTAGTTTCCAAAAATCCAGCATCATTAATACTAATTTGATTATCGATGATTTCAATAAGTGGTTCAAGAAATATACGATTAAGATCCTTCGCTAGTGCAGTCGGAGTAGGAAAATCCATATCACTTACTTGAGTTATAATTAGCTTATCTCCTTTATCTTGCTGGTGACCAATTGCTGTTACAATTGGAATTTCTGACTGTTTAATTGCCTCAAATAGTTTAATATCATCATAAGCACCTGAAATGTCATTAGTATCTCCACCTCCTCTGATAATTACAATGATATCAGTATGTTGTAGTTTTTCAATCGCTCTAATACACTCTCTACATGTATTAGCACCATCTAATGAAATTTGCTGAACTTCTAGGTTAATAGGGACCCGAAATTGATTAATAAAATCATCATATCCTTGTCTTTTTTTCTTTGAAATAATACCAATATTAGAAATATTTTCCCAGTTTATCGTCTTTTTATTTTTAAAATAACCTTTTTTATTACACAATTCTTTTAGTTTATTTGTATATGTCTCAGTTCCTTCCACAGAAATATTATGAACATTAAGAACAAATTGATGTTGATAATAGTATTCAGCCATAATTTGCCCAGTAACAATACATGTTTGATTTTCAAACGTTGATATTGTATCTGGGTCTAAGCCATCTTTCATCCAAGCTTTACAACTTATTGACTTTTTATCCTTAGTTAATTTGAAACTACAACCGGAACTCCTCCATTTTTGAAAAGATTTAAGATCACCCGAAATACACACTTTACAGTATCCTTTTTGAATTTTTTTCATATCGCCTAGTAGAAGAGAGATAAGATTATCAATAGTGTAAGTTTGATAACTATTGGCAGATTCATCAAAACTTTCAGTATCAGATACGATTAAACAATCCATTTTATAATGACTGTAAAAAAATAATATTTAATATCAAATATATTAATTATTAAGTTATATCCCACCAGCAACATTGGTCACACTTTCCATCATTTTCCAGTGCTCTCTGATAGTGTTTCTTACAAAGATATCCACCGTTGTTATTCAATACTTGGTGTGTATAATGTTCACAACATTGTCCTCCAATTTCATCTTTTGTCATTTTTTTATTACAATCTTCGCATACAAATGGATATTCTATTTTTTCTTCTCGAACCTTTTGGAGTTCAATATCATGTTGATGTCCAAATATAGATTTTTCAAGATTATCTATTGCTGCTCTTATTTCTTGAAATTTAGGATTGTTAGATGACTGAAGCAGTGTTTTAAACTCTTCAATGGACACCTTAACACTTGTTTTACTGGAATCTTGATTATCACTCATTGTTTTTATCTAATGTAAGGAATGAAATTTTAAATCAAATTTAAAAATCAAGGTCCATCTATTACAAACATGTGAAGGTATGCGAAGGGTCAAAGGTCTGACCAAACTTATTTTGCCTTATTGTCGACAAGATCCGTTTACATTTATGTGGTTGTAGAAAAGCCTGATTTTCTAGAAGATCAAGTGCGCGTGCCCCACGATACTCACCCATATCACAACCAAGTTCATTAGAAATTTCCTCGTGTTTTTCTCGCTCTCGTGTGAGCCTCTTTAGTTGTCTCTTGATGCAGTCTAACGGCATTGAAAGAGGCACAAGGGCATTGTAGAAGTCTTCGATAGATTCAGCAATTTCTAAAGCGTCATCCGCATCAATTACACATACCCGTGGTATAAAAGGTGCCATATTTGTAGAAGTTTTCGGAGGTGAATGTTCTACTATATTATTTTCGATACTACTCGAAAAGCAGACCTTAGAATGTTCTACAACATCAACAACTTTAATATCATCTACATCTTCTTTATCTTGTTCATCTTCTTCGTCGTCATACTCCAGTAACATGCCAAGCATTGAACCGTTGTCAAAGTCCCGTTCTCTACGAGCTTCTCCCTCGGCGGACGTTTCACTCTCATTTTTTGGAGCTACCTCTTTTTTGTCATCCTTACCTTCCAGAATAGCAAGGCAGTGGCGTAAGCAACGAGCTGTAGAAGCTCTGCCTCCAGTTCTCTTAAGTGCCATGAAGAACTTGTTGTAGTATCGATGGTATAAATCATCTTCAATTGATTGTATACCATTGCTATCTTGTGTATCACAGTCTATTTGAGATAAAGCCTCCTTTGCCAGGTCCTCGAGTTCCTTTACTGAAGTAGCGTCGTGTGAATCCGCAAGCAATAGGTGCGCTTTATGAAACGAAATTAGTGGTCTGTATCTATTTTCCGCGTCACAATGTATAACGCGTTGCTGGAGCATTTTTCGCCAACAACGATGTGCTTCCACACGTGTAAAGAATGAGTGGCGTAGAGACACATCAGCTAGTCTACCTTCATCTTCGACAGGAAGTTCTGGCCATAGCTCCATTAATGCCTTCGCAAACATACCAGACTGCGCCTTTCCATTGCCTCGCCCCCTAGTATCAACAGTAGGATAAACTGGGATACCGCGAAGTCCACACGATGGGGATAATGCTTTAAGAATATAGCCATTGACTCCAGCAGTGTCTAAGTCTTTAAGACGGGAAGCTGAATAAGAAGCCATCATCGACGTATAGTTGTTGTCCGACTTGGTGCCTATCAGAGTAGTGTTTCCCCAATCTTCAAGATCACCAGAAGAATTAACAAGACGGATCGTCTCTCTTGGTGTCCCAAGACCAAGACCTTCTACTTCAGGACATACTGACTCGAAAGTAAGGAACTCTCCCATATCGTCTACAATAAAAGGAGCGAAGCAGTGACCAGCATTATGCCTCACGGATTCGCCATTAAGGCATGCCGATAGTGCAACATGAACCTTAGCGTCTTCCAACAATCGTTCGATTGGTCCTGGTATCATCCCAAACTTGCGAGAAAGCGCGGTCTCAAATTCAGGGCGGGCGGCGCAGAAGCTGGACTCCAACCATGCTTTCGAGCGATTAGCCTGCTTGGCAGCACGGCTTTGTGCTTCGCTTGCGACGGAACGCTCCTTGGGCGTAAATTTAGAAATCTTTGGAAATGCAGGAGGGCCAGGCGTCTGTACACCGCGATTTCGTAACTGTTGACTTCCAAACATAGATTGATGTAGATTACCTAAAACCTTTTTTATTTCTTTAACTTGGGGATTTTCTGACGGAAAAAGTGCTCCTAATTTATCAATAGACATAGTCTTAATGTTTTCATATAAACCTTGTTCACCACTCATTGCTTTTATCCTATACAGTTTATAAAATTTTAAATCAAATTTGATACAAAATTATTAAAACAACTTGTTAATATTCTAAATGAGCAATTACCAACTTCTCAAAACCTATACTTTTCAACTTTCTAATATTGGTTTTGATAGTCTTACACCTTGTATATTAGAATCTATTTTTAAAGACGGGCGTGCTTTCTCACATCTTATTGAACCTTGGTTGGCACATAAATTCAATCTAATTCATGAAAAAGGCTGTAAGCATTTTGATTTTAAAGACGCTAATAATCATGAAATTCTCATTGATGAAAAAACATTTACACATAATGGGCTATCATTTACACCCAGTAATATGAAAGGTCAGGGAAGAACATTTAATAGAGAGATTTTTGAAAAAAAAACAAATAGTCTTGTTTTCTGTTGTGTTAGTAATATAAATTTCCCAGAGATTAAAGTAAAATTTATTGATGGAAAAGACCTATTAACACAATATCCAAAAGGAAGTATTCCTCTAAAGGATTTCACTAAATTCTTTGATTAGCTCTTGTTTTGAAATAGACTTAGGACCTACCGTATCACTACTCTTTAAAAAGCTAATAGATTTTATTTTTTGAATAGAATTTTGATTAAGTGGTTTATCGAATTTTATAAAGTAATGGGATTGTTCACTTTTATCATCTGTATCCATTGAAATATTTCCAGCATTAACACCCACTCTTCTAAAACTAATATCATGATTTTCAGTTTTTTTAACAAACTTATAACCGTTTGGTTTTAGTATTTTAGGAATTTCCCTATTAAATCCTCTTTTAATCCAAATTTGAAATATACATGGAACATTATGGTCTTTTTGATTTATTTCAAATGAATTTACAGGAACATCTGACTCATAGATACAATGAAAATTTAATGGAAACTTCTTTTTTAAACTATCCTTTTTAAAACTTTTAGGCAGTATAAATGATATACTTTCGCAATACTTACAAGAGTGTTTTATAAACTTGATTGCCAACGATGATTGTCTTCCGAATGGTGGATTTCCTATAACATGGATTTTACGACTATACTTTGATAAATCAATAGTTAAATAATCTTTATTGATAATATCCGAATGTTCAGGAGCAATATCATAAAATTGATAGTTTTCACAAATACCTTTAATCGCTTCTATAAATGAACCTCCGCCAGCACTTGGTTCTATAATCATATCGTTATTTTTGTCTATACTAAGCAATTCATTTATTTTGATAAAACAACTATCTACTAAAGCTGGCTTCGTATAAAATTTATCTAATGTATTTCTGTTTAAACCAGATTTTTGCATAGTGTTATTAATATTTATCTTCAATTTTATCTTTATTCCATTATTATTTGATGATATCATAATTAATATGATTTATAATTATTATTATTTACTCAAATTTTACAAGGACATTTAGGTAACAATATTTATACATTATAATTACTTAAAGTTAATTCGATTTATATTAAATATCATGAGCACTTATTTGACTTACACAGTAAATCGTTACGAAACAGCTAAAAAACTACTGGTTGATGCTGTAGATAAAAATAAATCTGTTTATCTAATGGGAAGAGGAGGTAATGGCAAAAGTAAACTTCTTCAAGATGTTCATAGTGATATTCTAGAAAAAAAATATAGAGTATATCAAGATACGGCTCAACACGATTACTTACTCAGAAAATCGATCTATTGTGTTCAATCTCCTGAACAAGTTAAATTGACAGATAGCAAAAATACAATTGTCATCAATATGAACAAACTTTATAATGGTAAATATAATACTAAATATGACCACCAATATGAGCACTTTGACTATAGTGAAAATAAAAATTGTTTTTAATTATATTCTAGAAAAAGTTCAGTTTAATTTAAAGAAGAGTTTGATAAGGCAATACATCTCTATAAAATGCGTTTGATGTCTGTTTCCATTCTTGTTCTTTTTTCGTATGAACACTATACTTCATGTCTCTAGTGAAGGTTTTCTTATTTGCCTTTTCATTTGATTTTTCAATTACACTCTTAGTGTATTTATGATTGTTTTCATGAAGTAGCAATGTTCCATAATAATTATTGATTTTACCATTAAAATTATTAATTATCTTTTTTACCAAACAATCAACGCATGCAATCGATGAAATATTATTTATAATTTCAAGATGACGACCATTAAATTTCATAAGTTGGTGAAAATTTTCTAGTTCATCAGGTGTAGCAAATACAAGTCTCCTTCTAACATTGCTATACTTAATATTGAAAAGTTTCATAATGCTTTCTCTGGCTATGATATCTTCGGGATTCTGTTTTAAAACAAGAAGATACTCTGCGATTGCTTCTTCATTTCTAGAACATTTTTGTAGTAAATCCGCAAGATTAAAATGAGTATTCGAGCAATCGCGGCCATGAGTTTCATCAAATTGGATTGCCTTACGATACGCAATTTCAGCACCAGCAGCGTCTTTTTGAATTTCAAGAAGGATTCCGATATTATTATAACATCGTGAGTAGTTTTTTTCAGGATTCAAAGAACTTGCTGCTAGATAATATCCCAATGCTGTATCATGATCAGCTCGGTTATGAGCCCTACTATCAATTAGTAAAGCAAGGCGATAGTATGCCCTGGCACTTTTAGGAAAGCACTGTAAAATATCTCTATATTGTTTAATCGCGTCTTGATAATTACCTACTTCTTCAAGTTGTATAGCAACACCGATCAATGTCGTTTCATCTCTCCAGTCTAACTTATTAGTGTCATTATCTTCTTTATTTTGATCGATTTCATTAGAAGTTTCAACAATTTCCTCTTCTTTTTCAATATCTTCTCCTGAATCATTTGTTTCAATTTCAACCTCATCACTTGTTGAAAACAAACTGCTAATAGAAGGCAGTATGTCATCAGTTTCTCCCAATCCATCATCAGTAGACCATCTTGTGTCGTATAAGTATCTATAGTTTTCACGACCACGACGGACTGTATTCAAATTATCAATAAATCTATTGGCAGAATTAATACTTTCTTCAACCTCCTCTTTACTTGTATTAGATAAATCATATAGTAAAATTGAATCATTATGAACTGTTGGGATTTTTTTCACAATGTGATTAAAGAATTTTGCCAAATTGTAAAAATTTTTCTCAGATTCAGCCAAACTTTGAACCATCTCATCATTTTCCTCTCTAAAAATATCATTTTCATCTTCTAAAGTATCTATTGTTTTATTTGCTTTATCTAACTCTAATTGAATTTCAGATGCCTTTTTGGGGTCCTTATGGTCGGGAATTTCGCCAAGCTTATTAAGAATGTCCATATATACCTGCTCTGGAATCTTGTCTGTGTAATCCATAAGGATCGCGGCAACTTCTTGTTTCAGAGAACTCATGTTTCAATAGATTGATTATTATCAGTGTAACAAAATAAAAATATTTCAAATTTTTTATTATATTGTGGTGTTCTTCTAATAATATTCTACATTACATAAATTATTAATAACATTGAAATCAGAATGATGCCATTGGGATTTCTTTTTCTGAAAGTCTTGATATTTCATCTCTCTCATCTCTTTCTTCCTAGTATGATGAATTTTAAAACTTTTAATACTTTTCAATTGATTTGTCCAACAGTTATCTTCATGGAGAAGAATTGCTCCATAATAATTATGAACTTTACCATTAAATACAGTATTAATTTCATCTATGAGATAACATAGGCTGAATCCACAAATTGTTTCTTCATCATTTTCTTGATATTGAGAATCATCAATTTCAGGAATAGTTGAAAACCTATCTACATCTTCGCCTTCCTTTTCAGGTTCATCTTCAAATTCAATGTCACTATCCTCAATCTCATCCTCTTCATCTCCTGATACATAAAGACTATTTCTATGCTCTTCGAATGTGCTTTCACTATAGATAAAACTTTCATCAACTTTTGTTGTATGATCTTTCCTCCACTCTTCCAGATTATTCAAAAATCCATTTACCTTATTAATATTCCTGTCAACTTCATCCATACAACTTATATCATAAATTACTTTATTTCCATCAAATTTAGCCTTTTTGTTGAAAATTTTTTCACAGATAAAAGC
>MDSW01037789.1_pt1 | contig 18397 bp, 19 predicted proteins | sample 811171 | NCBI WGS metagenome assembly MDSW01 (sample SAMN05326641, study PRJNA326480) | marine metagenome | isolation source: seawater | place: Atlantic Ocean: North West | collected 2012 | reverse complement strand
TCAAACAAAAATACTTAGATATTTACTGTTACTAATCAAAAATTTTCATCAAAGAGATATCTTTGAACCCTCTCCTAGAAGAAAGATTTTCTTGACACTATTCTTGTCTTTAATTTCTGAATTATTTGCAATAATACTATCTTTAATTTCTGTAGAGGATTCTATTTTACAATTTTCCATAATTATTGAATTTTCTATGCTTGAAGTAGAAATGATTGTATTATTTCCAATACTGACATTTGGACCAATTGACGAATTTGAAAGAACGCGACAGTTATTTCCAATTATTACTGGACCCATAATTTTTACATTTGATTCAATTATGGTATTTTCTCCGATTATGTGATCCTTCATTTCTTTTTCCGAATATTTTAACATCTTCCCAATAATTTCTCCATTGGCATGAATAATATCTTCAGGCGTACCTGTATCCTTCCAATATTCTGTTATTTTCTCAAAACTTATGTTATCATTATTCTTCAATAATTCATCTAGTGCATCTGTTATCTCCAACTCATTTCTCCATGATGGTTTCAAATTATCAATTATTCCAAAAATTGCTGGAGTTAATAGGTAAATTCCAGTTACAGCTAAGTTAGATTTAGGCTCTTTTGGTTTTTCGGTAATTTTGATAATCTTATCATTTTCTATATCTGCAATTCCAAATCTTGAAGGATTTTCAACCTCGCATAGTAAGACTGTTGCATCATAATCTGAATTTTTGAAATTATCTACAAAATCGTTAATAGATTTTTGTATGATGTTATCTCCAAGAAAAACAAGAAATTTTTCATCATTAATGAAGTCTTTACACAATCTAATTGCATGTGCGATTCCTCTAGGTTTGTCTTGTTCGATATATGTTATGTTAACCCCAAATTTTTCTCCATCACCATAGTATTCTCTTACTTTATTAGATCCGACTCCTCCAATAATTATTGCAATTTCAGTGATACCTGTTTCTGCAATTGCTTCTATGCAAAATTGTGACATTGGTTTATTTGCAATTGGAAGTAATTGTTTTGGCCCTGTATGGGTTAATGGTCTAAGACGCGTTCCATGTCCTCCATGTAAAATTATTCCTTTCATTGTAATCAGATTTTCATTTTTTCAATTATTCTAATGTGTTTAACCATTTCTGCTAATTTTTCTGTTGATATTGATGTAGATGCATCTGGTCCTTTTGAATCATTTAATTTAACATGTTTCTCAATGTAAATTTTCTTTGAACCTCTCTGTTTTTTTAAAACTGCATATGTTATTGGTGCTAGAATATCCATAGTGTGATCAGAAAATCCATCAAATTTTAAGGCATTTTTCCAATCAATTTTTTTAAATTCTAAAGGATATTCTGAAATACAATAACAAAAAACAATTTCTGATTTTTTGAATATATTTGAAATTCTTTTTTTATTTCCTCCCATGCCCATACTTATGAAGACTTTTCCATTACTTTCTGATTTTGCTTTTAATACCTCGTATGAATATGGATCAGTAAATTTACAGGTTCGTGATGCAACTTTGAATTTTTTAACTTTAAGTTTTGATAAATAATTTACCGCTTCCGGGTAAAATGCACTACAAAAAAATTCAATTTTTTGTTGATCGGCATAATCTTTCAATTTTTTTGTTACATCAAATGTTAATTCAGATTTTTTAATCTCTTTCCAATTTGGATGTGATTTTTCATAAAGATCATTAGCTCTCCACATCTGAAATTTTACTGCATCTGCACCTGCTTTTTTACATTCTTTAATAATTCTCTTTCCTTTAGAAAGACTTCCTTCCCAATTTGAACCAATTTCTGATACAATGAATGTTTTCATAGTCATGATTTGTTCTTAATTCAGGTTTATTATAATTATAGTAGAATTTGTCGAAAAATCTAAAACCACATACTTCCAAATTTATTACAATATGACAAATGTAATGATTAGGCAACCTGGATATATGCCAAATATCGGTTTTTTCAAAAAAATTCAATCTTCAGATATTTTTGTATATTTAGATGATGCACAATTTGCAAAAGATCGTTTTGATAATAGAAATAAAATCCGTACCGACGAAGGTTTCAGATGGATTACTGTTCCGTTAAAACGTCCAGTTTATAGAAAAAAACTAAATGAAATAATTATCTCATATGAGAATGATTGGATAACTGAACACATTGATTTAATATTTGAAAATTATAATAAATCAGATTATTTTTCATCTTATTGGAATTCAATAAAAAATATTATTGAAAAAAAATCTAAAAATTTAATTGATTTAAATCTAGATTTAATTAATTACTTCAATTCAGAACTTGAAATTATAACGAAAACTATCTTATCTTCTGAATTAGACATTACTACAAAAAAATCTGAAAAATTATTTGATATTTGTTCAAAAATTGGGGCATCACATTATATTTCTGGTATTAGTGGACATGATTATCTTGATGAAAGTATTTTCGCTAATTCAAAAATTGATCTAATTTATGAAAATTTTGTTCATCCAGAATATGCCCAATTACATGGAAAATTTATTGAAAATATGTCAATCATTGATTTACTTTTCAATGAAGGAGAAAAATCTAAAAATATTCTCAAAAATAATACATAATATCTAAATTTTTGAATTAGAAATAATTTTCTTAGCTTTTGAACCATGATTAAATAATAAATCAATTATGGCCATATTTGGGATAAATGGCTCAAAACATTGTTGATAAGTAGGATGTTGAAAATCCGCAAATTTCACTTTAATGTTATTATTTTTAAAATCATCAGTTTTGAGATAATCTACTCCTAATTCGCCAGATAAATATTCAGTTGCATTAAATTTTTTACATATTGAAAGATTCAGATCTGATTTCTTTCCTGAATAATTAAATTCTGAAGACCGATATGTAGTTGTATTAATCTCCAGTTCTTCTAAAACAAAATTAATAATTTCCATGTTTAGCTCAACTAAATATTTAAATTTTTTATCAAATAATTTATCAAAAAATGGCCAATAATTATCAAAAAATTCTGCCTTTACATAATTATATTTGATGCTTTTTTTATGTATTTTATTCCAATTTTCTGAATAATCGATTTCTACTAAATTTAATTTTTCTAAATTATTTTTTTTTATTGGAACTGATAACCAAATCCATTCATGAGATGTTCTAATTTTATTTCTGTTTTGCCAGTCTTTTTTTAAATATTGTACGTCATCTAAGAAAACAAAAACATCCGAAGCCATAATTCTTTTAAAAAAACCACTCCATGGTAGATATCCTGGTTGATTGATCGCAACAACAGTCATGATATAGAATTTTTTTACATATGGAATAATGTTTCTTAAAAAAGATTCGCACTGATAAATCATAAGAAGAATTATTTATTGACCTAAATCTCTATTTCATGTGTTTAAAGGCAAAAAAATTCTAATTACCGGAGGTACTGGCTCCTTAGGAACTGCATTAACAACTAGATTACTCAAAGAGGGTGCAGATACAATTCGAATTTTTAGTAGAAATGAGAATAAGCAAATTACAATGGAATCAAAATTCAATGATGATAGACTTCGATTTTTACTTGGTGATATTAGAGATTATTCCAGATTAGTTCGTGCTATGGAGGATATAGACATAGTTTTTCATGCCGCTGCATTAAAACACGTTCCCGTAATTGAATACAATCCATTTGAAGCTATTAAAACAAATGTTATTGGTTCTCAAAATGTGATTGATGCTTGTCTGGAAGAGAATGTATCAAAAGCTATAGCTATTGGAACTGATAAAGCTGTATCTCCATTGAATACATATGGTGCAACAAAATTACTTATGGAAAAATTATTTGTCACTGCAAGTAATTATCTTAAAAAAGAACGCCACCAAACAAAATTTTCTGCATTACGTTATGGTAATGTTTTAGGAAGTAGTGGTTCTGTAATTCCAAAGTTTATTCAACAAATAAAAAACAAAGAAAAAATCACAATCACTGATCCAAATATGACTAGATTTAGTATCACTATGAATGATGCTTTAGATTTTATTCTTAATGCAACATCAATTGCAAAAGGCTCTGAAATTTTTGTTCCAAAATTAAGGGCTTATACAATAGATGATGTTAAAGATGCATTGTTTGAATTACTGGAAAAAACAGATGAAGAAAATATTGGAATTCGTGAAGGCGAAAAATTAAATGAAATTTTGATTAATAGTGATGAAATACGATATTCTTGGGAATACAAAAATATGTACATGATTCTTAATCCTTCAGTACAAAAAAACATCTTAGCTGATGAATTTGAAAATAAAAATAAAATTAATGATATGGTTGATTATAGTTCAGGTAATGTAGAAAAAATCCCTAAAGATGAAATGAAAAAAATAATTCTTAATTCTGGACTGTTAGATTAAAAATATAGTTATACCAATTATGAAAAAAAATTTTTTTATTCGTGTTGATGGTTCTTCTATAATAGGAACTGGTCATATTATTCGCTGCATTGCTCTAGCAGAAGAATTAAAAAACTCTTTTAAAAAAATAATATTTTTAACAAAACAGGATTCTGGAATACTGATTGATATTATCAAAAAAAATGGATTTGATGTAATAATTTTAGATTCTAAAGCTAATTTTCCAAAAAAGAATGAAAATAATTATTATAATGAAATAAACATTATCAAAAATTGTTTAAATTATTATGAAAATGATTTAAATTATTTACTTATTGATCATTATGAAATTGATACGATTTATGAGTCTAAATTACGAAATACATTTAGGCAAATTTTTGTTATTGATGATTTAGCAAATAGAATACATGATTGTGATTTATTAATTGATCAAAATCTTTATGAAAATCCCACTAAAAGATATGTAAACTTGATTCCAAAAAATTCAATTACGTTATTAGGACCAAAATTTGTTATTCTACGTTCAGAATTTCTTACTCTAGAAAGTAATAAATCAAAAAATTTTTCAGTTAAAAAAATTTTAATTTCATTTGGAGGTTCAGATCCAACTAATGAGTGTCAAAAAATTTTAAGGGCAATATGTTCTCAAAAAATAAAAAAATTTGATATTACTGTGGTTGCGGGAATTCATAATCAGAATTTTGAATCTCTCAAGAAAGAATTTTCTAAAAATGAAAACATCAAAATTTTTCACCATATGGAAAATTTTAGTGAGTTATTACTTCAATCTGATCTTTGTTTCGGAGCAGGCGGTACTACTACCTGGGAAAGAATGTATCTTGGAATTCCATCAATTGTAACAATTATTTCATCTGACCAAAAAGAATCTGTTAATTTTTTAGCTAAATTAGGTCATGTCATTAATTTGGGATTTGCTCAAAATTTATCAGAAAATGATTATTTGAAATGTATAGAAAACATTGATTCTATAGTATTACAGAATATGTCTATAAAAAATCAGGAATTAATTGATGGTCAAGGGTGTAAGAGGATTAAAAAACAAATAATGGCATTAGTTAGTGATGATCAATGACAAAATTCCAAATTCAATCACATGAAATTTCAAAAGAAAATCCACCTTTCATAATTGCTGAAGCAGGAATAAATCATAACGGAGATGTAAAAAATGCGCTTGAAATGATAAAAGTAGCAAAATCTGCTGGCGTCAATGCAATTAAATTTCAAACATTTAGAGCAAAAGAATTCATTTCTGACTCTTCTTTAATGTACACATACAAATCTCAAGGAAAAACTATCACTGAATCACAATTGGATTTGTTTGAAAGATGTGAGTTATCAAAGGATGATTATATTAAGATAAAGAGAAAATGTGATGATGAAAAAATTATTTTTTTATCCACTCCTCAAAATAAATCCGATCTTGATCTTTTATTAGAATTAGATATTTCTGCAATAAAAATTGGCTCTGATGATTTCACAAATATTCCTTTAATCAAATCATACTCTTCTACAGGTCTTCCAATTATAATTTCTTGTGGGATGGGAACATTAGATGAAATAAAGATTAGTTTAGATGCAATTGGAACATTTGATGGCTATCCTACTGCATTACTCTTAACCACTTCTGAATATCCAACACCACCACAAAACGTTCATCTACAAAAATTTTTAACATTGGCAAAACATTTTCCAAAAATTCCATTAGGGTATTCTGATCATACCCAATCTAATCTTGCATCATCAATTGCTGTATCCTTTGGTGCATGTATTTTTGAAAAACATTTTACGCTGGATAATTCTTTTCCTGGGCCTGATCATTGGTTTTCGTCAAATCCTTCAGATCTTAAAATTTGGGCTGATTCAATTAAAGCATCATATCAAATGATGGGCAGCTTAGAAGTTAAACCCACTGAATTAGAGCAAGAAATGAAATCAATATCAAGACGAAGTATTGTTGCATTAACTGATATACAAATTGGTGATGTATTCACAGAAAAAAATATTGGTATGCGAAGACCTGCAAACGGTTTACCTCCTAGTAAGTTTGAATCCATTATTGGAAAAAAATCAAAAAATGTAATCAAAAAATTCCAAAATCTAGACGATGGTAATTTTTAAAATGAGTTTTGCTGAAAGAATTAATCTAAGATCCATCAGTTTGAATGATACCCTGTATCTTTATGAATTACTAAAAGAAAGAGATTCTTCAATAACAATCACTCAAATCAAATTACCCAATTTTGATGAACATAAAATTTTTGTCCAAAATCAATTTTTCTCAATCAATGGAAATTCTTTAAACATAAAAAAAATGAGGTTGGATGCATATGTTGGTTGGTATATCATTGAATCCGATGAAAAAAATTTAGGTTCTATATGGATTGAAGAAGATGGAAATATTGGATTACAGATACAAAAAAAATTTCAAAATATAGGCATAGGTATTATTGCATTTCAAAAAATTCAAGAATTACATCATAAAGATATCTACAAAACTACTGTGAGTCCCAAAAATAAAGATTCAATAAATTTCTGTACACAACTAGGATTTCAATTACTAAAAAAAACTAATGATCGATTAATTTTCTATAAAGGTATTAAAAATTAATTTATCACGTTCATGAATTTCTTTATCTAGTCTAATTTTCTAACTAAACTGAAAGATTCTGCATATTCAAAGCCAGATACAGAACCCCATCTTCTTGCAATAGCTTCTAGTGCAATAATAGATCTAGGGTGAGGAAATTCTTCTATTTCGTTTTTATATTTTTTTAAAGCAGATAATTTGTATTTAATTTCCTTGGTAATATCTACAAAGATATTTGGTGAATATTCTGAAGGAAAATACCATTCAGTTGAGGATGGAATTTCAAATGAAATTACTTCTTTTACGATAGAATTCTTTCGAGGTCTAGTTGCTGTAACTGTTGCATTATAGACAGCTTGGTGGTCTACATTCACATCAAATTTTGTTGGCATATACACCACTTTTGGTTTAAATTTTGTAATTTCATTCTCAATCGTTTTTGTAATCTGTAAGTTAGAAATTGTATCCATTTCATTATCTGGAAAATCCATAAAATCAATTTCATCAACTCCTAAAACTTTTGCTGCATTTTTTGCATCAGTTCTAAGTTTTTTTAATTTTTTATCAACTTTATCCAAAAATTTTTCTGTAAAAATTTTGTCACCTGTTTTTGTTGAGAAAGGTCGTCTTGCTAAAATACCTGTGGATAAAAATATTGTCTTTAATTCATTACCTTGATTTGCTAATTTTTTGATGGTTCCACCCATCCCTAAAACCTCATCATCAGGATGAGCTACAACAATTAATATTTTCATAATTTTATCGACAGAGAGTAGATTTAAAATTTTAATTAAAAAGTTTACTAATCTATCTTGAAATTTTCTTTTTTTATTTCCATTATATTCAAATATCTTTTAGAAATATCTTCATCTTTTTCTGATTTTAATTCAACCCATTTGGGATGACCATTTTCAACTATTTTTTTCATCGGAATTGAATTAACTGTTAATGCGCCACATCTTTCTATAAGATTTATGTTTCTATAATTATCACTAAATACACGAAAAATAATTTTTGAAACATTTAGGTAATCAAACGCCCATTTACATAATGCTTTTCTTGTGTATTCCATTACTTTGGGATCTTTAACACTTCGATCTTTTATTGTACCTGTAACATCAATAGAATTATCTTCTGAAACATAACGATCTAATCCAGTTTGCCCAATCTTTTTTCCATTTAAATAAATCATAAATAATATTCTACCTGGATTATCTAAAATTGAATCTTGAATCCATTTTTCTGATTTTTCATTATCTGGAACAAAAGTTGTTAGAAACCACTTCAAATTTTCAGCACGCCATTTTGTTGAAAGTGAAACAGTCTCAATTGAATTATCAATTACTTTTAATGCTATATCTCCACTACTAATTTTAATTTTAATTATTTCTTCATCTGTTCTTTGTTTAACTTCTGAAATCTTTTCAAAATAATCTTTCAAGGTATTATTCATAAGATTGGGGTATTAACTATTTTATTAATTAATATTGAAAATCTCTTAAATTAACATAATAAAACAAATTCTTCAATAGCAATTATTAAAAAACCATCTAAGAGGATATAAATGAAAATGAGTAAAATACTTTTTTGGATAAATGATACATTAATCCATTTTGGGATTGCAAAATCGTTACAGGAAAACCCCAATGTTGAATTATATGGACTCATATCCGTAGCCGATAAAAAAAAAGATTTCTTTAAAAATCAAAAGATTGTAAACTTTAAGAAATTTTGGTTTCTAGATGAAATAAAAATTGATTCGAAAAATGATTATTCACTTGATTATTTGAAAAATATTGAACAAAAATATAATTTGAATTTATGGAATATGCTCTATAACGATAGAATTTTTTTTAATTTTAATGAGTTTTACAGGTTTTCTAGTGATCATGTACTGACAATTGTTGAACAAGAACTTAGATTATTTGAAAAAATTCTTGATGAAGTTAAACCAGATTTTGTTTGTCTTTATCCAGTACTAAGAACATCTTATCTTTTTTCACTAATCTGTAAATCTAGGAATATTACACCAATAATTTTTCAGGCTAGTAGAATACCTGGTAAATCCATGATTAATGCAAATGATGATGCTTTGGAATTCAAAAAATCTGTTAATCTTCTACCAAAGATAGATTCCAATTTCACTCTTGAAGAATTTCTTAATCAAAGTATGCAAAAACAAGTGTTCAAAGAAGTAGGAAGCTGGATGAAACCAAAGAAGAAAGCACTTTTATCGTTAGCCTTTAAATTTTTATTCTCAGATAATACTGGGCATAAAACGAATTATGCATATTATGGAAGAAGCAAAACAAAAGTTCTAATAAATTATATTTATAATTATTTTCGTGTTAGTAAAAGAAAAAACTGGCTTGATAAAAATGCACTTACTAAAATAAAATCAAAAAAACCATTCATACTTTTTCCATTACATCTAGAACAAGAAATGTCACTGCTGATTCAAGCTCCATTCTATACAAATCAATTAGAACTTATCAAAAGTTTAGTAAAATCTTTACCAATTGGCTATGAATTGTATGTAAAAGAACATCCACTTATGCATGCACGTAGTTGGAGAAAAATTTCAACATATGAGGAAATACTAAATCTTCCAAATGTCAAATTAATTCATCCAGACGTAAAAACAAATGAATTAATTGAAAAATGTTCTTTAGTATCTACAATATCTGGTACTACTTCTATTGACGCTGGATTTTTTAAAAAACCCGCAATTATATTTTCTAGAAGAGATGATGTACCTCTTTTATCACACATACATTACGTAAAAAATCTTGAAGAATTACCTTCCTTAATTAAAAAATTAATCAATATGGAATGTGATAATTCTGAATATTTTAAATATATTGAATTTATCAAGAAAAAATCATTTGATATGGATTATACTGACTTAGTAGAACAATACAGTAGAATTTTTTTCCATGATCAATTATTGACAGACGTTAAAATTGATATCAATACAATGCAAAAATTTTTAGAAAATATTAAACCCAAAAATGATATTATTGCTGAAAAAATTATTGAAAAAATAAATACCAACATTTCATAATAAAATTAATTTGTGACTAATGTTTTTTCCTAAACTAATCATCTTATAGCAAGTTTTTATTAAAAGATATTTTAAAAAAACTTATGAAATTATTAGTTACAGGTGGCTTGGGATTCATTGGAAGCAATTTTATTGTAAAATTATTAAAAAATTTCCAGGATATTCATATAACAAATGTTGATGCGGAATTAATGGGGTCAAACCAAAAAAATCTTTCTGAAATTAATCAATCTCCTAATTATAATTTTGTTAAAGGAAATATAACAAATAAAAATCTCATGGAAAAACTGATTAACGATGCTGACTGTATTGTGAATTTTGCTGCTGAATCGTTTGTTGATCGAAGTATATTAGATTCTAATCAATTTCTTGTATCAAATATTAGAGGAACCTACACAATATTGGAAATTCTTAGAAATCATCAAAAAAGAATGATTCAAATTTCTACTGATGAAGTTTACGGAAGTTTAAAAATTGGCTCTGCAACTGAAGATTCAAAATTTAATCCATCAAATCCCTATGCAGCAACAAAGGCATCTGCAGAATTATTAGTTAACTCTTATGTTGCAACTTATGGACTTGATTGCATTATTACAAGATGTACAAATAATTTTGGTCCTAGACAATTCTATGAAAAATTAATTCCAAAAACAATTATTCTTGCAGAACAAAACAAAAAAATCCCAATTTATGGTACAGGTAAAAACATTAGAGATTGGATATATGTTGATGATCATTGTGATGCTGTCTATAAGGTCTTAACTGAAGGAAAAACTGGTAATTCATATAATATTTCATCAAATAATGAATTTGATAATTTAACTATAGTAAAAAAAATTCTTGAATTAATGAACAAATCAAATGATTTGATTGAGTTTGTTGATGATCGCCCTGGTCATGACCTACGTTACAGTCTTGATTCATCAAAAATTCGTGATTCTTTAAGTTGGAATAATTCAACAAATTTTGAAGATGGTCTAAAAAATACAATTGATTGGGTTAAAAATCAATCTTACAATGAACACATAGACAAAAATATTTTGAATTCTACCCCTTGGAAAAAATAATCATTTCAAAAATTTATTTGTAAATTTAATTATTTTATCTATATTATTTTCAGTTAGATTACAATGCATCGGTAAAGTAACTATTTCTTTTCCAACCTTTTCAGTAATTGGTAATTTTATTTTATTTTTATATAAAGAAAATGTATGAATTGGTCTATAATGGGTACCTGTTTGAATTCCTACATTATACATTTTCTCCCTAAACTTAGTTCTATTTTTTACACAAATCCAATACAAATGATATGAACATTCATTTGAAAATGGCATTTTCCATTCAACATCTATTTCTTCTGAATAACGTTTTGCAATTTTTCTCCTGATGGAATTCATTTTCTCCAATTTCTCTAACTGTTTAATGCCAATTGCTGCAGAAATTTCATTCATGTAATAATTATCTCCTATCTCTTTTATTTCGTAATTATCGTCTTTTCTATCTGTAATTCCACACCATCTTTTTGAACGAATTTTATCTTTCATTTTTTTATGGTTCTTATCATTTATTGCTATTAATCCACCTGTTGGCATTGATAGATTTTTTACCGGATGAAAACTAAAACAAACGAAATTACTGTGACTCCCAATTTTCTTCTTATTGTATAATGCACCTGCTGCATGTGCTGCATCTTCTACAATCTTTATTCCATATTTTTTTGATAATTTTAAAAAATAATCTAAATTGTATGGCATTCCACCAAAATGTACAGGAATTACAGCTTTTGTTTTTTTATTAATTAATTTTTTCACTGTATTTGGTTCCAAACATAATGTTTTTGGTTCAATATCTGCAAATACTGGTATTCCGCCATTTTGTAAAACACAGTTTGCAGTTGATACAAAACTTAATGACGGAATAATCACTTCTTTACCTTTTATATCTAATATTGACATTGCAATGTTTAATGCTGCTGTTCCACTATTCACCGCTAAACACTCATCTGCATTTGTATATTTTTTGAATTTTTTTTCAAATTTTTCAACATTTCCTACTCCTGCTCCTGAAGCCCAAAATTTGCTATGTAATGTATCTAATACTGCTTTTTCATCTTTATGATCAATATGTGGTTCAAAGAGATTGATTTTCATTAATTTCATTATTAATTTACTAATGATGCTTGATATCTAATTCATATTAAAATTACCCATCTTTATTACATCTTCATTGCATGGTAATGATTAAAACACTCCATTTTTTTCATAGTATTTATTGAAAAAAGATATTGTTGCAGGTTTAGGGGAGATAGGACTACCAATTTATAAGATAATTTCAAAAAGTTTTACAGTTCAAGGATTTGATAAAAATCCACGACTAATTCCGAAATCACAAAAAAATTTTGAAAAATACTCTGTTCGTTTTTTGCATATCTGTATTCCATATAATCTAAAATTTATTCAAAATGTTCTAGAACTAAATAAGAAATTTTTGCCCGAATCTATTGTAATTCATAGTACGATTAAACCTGAGACAACAAAAAATATACAAAAAAAACTAAACATACCAATAATTTACAGTGCCACTCGTGGAGTTCATAAGCGAATGGTAAATGATCTTAAAAGATATACAAAATTCTTTGCATTAGATGAAAATATTCCTAAATCTAAATCCATATCACGGCAGTATGTTAATTTAATGCGTAAATCTGGTGTAAAAACAAAAAAAATGTCTACACCGATAACTCTTGAACTTGGAAAAATTGTATGTGATACATCATATTATGGATGGTTGATAAATTTCGCCCAAATTAGTAAAATTATCTCTGAAAAATACAATGTCAATTATGATGAAATGTGGACTTTCTCAGATGAGATTCAAAAATTTTTAGGTAATAGACCAAAACTTTTTCCTGGTTTTATTGGTGGTCATTGTGTTATTCCTAATCTTGAATTAATGAATGAAAAATCATTGAATCAAATTAATGGCATAAATAATATTTTCAAAAAATTTCTAGGTGAAAATAAATTATAATTTACTTTTTATAAAATCAATTGAATTAACTGGAGACGGATTTATTTGATGAATTATAGCATGATAAATTGATGTCATATCTAAACCATAGATTAAGCAAATTAATTTTGTTAAAATACTTCCATTTTTGGAAAAAATTTCTTTATAATTAATTCCATTTTTATCAAAAAATTCTTTTACAATTTTCCATCTTTCAATTGTTTTGATATGATCATCTTTTCCTCTTATCAAAATCGGTTGAACATTTGATTTTTGTTCCCAAGATACAATGCCATTATGACAGGTTTCAATTATGTCCTCATACATTACATGCATCTTTGCGTTTTCTTGCATAGAATTTTTAAATCTTATTGCAGCAGATTGTAGACCCCATGGAAAATACATTATTGGAATTTCTTTAATCCATTCTGCAAGATTTAATGACATATTTTCTTCATTTAATGAATTTACTGAAATATTCTTTTTTGTTTCAGTAAGTGACTTTATTGATTCATTTATATCATTTTTATCAATTGATATGATTTCTTCCAGAATATTTAATCCAGAATATAAAAATCCACATAATGATGCTCTAGGTGAGTGATTTTTTTCTATTTTGTAGAATGACAAATTATTTTTTTGACAATAATTTTCCATTATTCCTCCAGATGACATACATACAAATTTTGCATTATTTGTTTTTGAATTTTCTAATATTGATAAAGTCTCTTTTGTATTTCCTGATATACTTGTACAAACAACTAATGTTTTTTCATTAACTGTTTTTGGTAATGAATAACCTTTTACAACTGTAACATGCATATGAGTTTTTGATAAAATTGATGAAAAAATATCTCCTATTGTTCCAGAACCCCCCATGCCTGCAAACACAATATGATCTATATTTTGTAATTCAATTTTATCGAATGTTTTATTGTAACTAGATTTTGCAATTTCTGGCCATTTTTCATATGTCATATACATATTATTTTGATCAATTTTGCTTATTTCATCTAAAGTTAGCATCTTTATTTTCAAAGATTAGTTGTTTTATAAAATCTTGTAATCAATACTAACTAAACTTTCAATTTCACTATAAATTAGTACAAACTTTTATTTCTTCATTTGAATCAATCATAAAAATGGAATTAGATTCATTCCGAATATATGATCTAGAAAAACATGATACTAAAGATATTGGTGATAAACATATCAACGGAAAATTAACCGTTGTTTGGAGGGATTGGGATAATCATTCACTTGAATTACCTAAGATGGTCTATATCACATCCATTAATTCTAATGAAATAAAAGGACCTCATTTACATACTAAAAGAAATAGTTTCTTTTCTTGTATTCATGGAAAAGTAATATTCATAATTAAAGATAAAAATCAAACATATCATGAAATTGAAATGTCATCCGAAAAACCTCAACTAATTGTCATCCCAAAAAATATTCCTTCAGCTCATATTAACATAGAAACTGAAACTGCACATGTACTTGCTCTTGCTGATCTTTCATGGAAACCAAATGATAATGAAATGGAAAATTTAGATTTTAATGATTATGACTGGAATAAATGGAAAAAATAATAATCTGAAAGACTCAATTGTTCTTTATGATTCATCAATTGAATTATCTGAACTTGAAGAAATACAAAATAAACTGAATATTAAAATCATTTCACTTGATCATCAATCATCTGAAATCTTACAAACAAATAATTTTTCATATTCTATATCTGATGATTTTTTAGATGATATTGAAAGAAAAAATATTCAAAATACTGCATTCCAATTATCCAATTGGTTTAATGATGAAAAACTTCTAAAATTCTTAATATTTCGTGGTGTTAACTTAGGTTCACTTGTTAAATCTGAACTAATTAATATTTTAGTAAATTTTCTTAAAAATTTTTATACAATTTATAAAATTACTAAAAAATTTGAATCTAATACTATCATTTGTTCAAAAAAATTTTCTAATTTTGCTAAAAATTTTTCAAATAATGTGACCATATTAGAAACTAAAAATATTGAAAATTTATTACCGTTAGATGAATTAGAAACTAACATAAATTTAGGTTTAAAAAATCTAAATCTAAAATTAAGTGTAAATCGTATAAATCAATTAAAATCACTTTCTGAAAATTTTTCAAATATACTACTTAAACCAAAAATTAATAAAAATTCAAAATTTTTTCTTCTCTCAGAATTTAATACAAAAAAATTCTCAAAATTATTTGAAAACATGCCTAATTTTGATACAAACTATGTTATTTACAATAGAAGACAACCCTCAATTTGGGATAAAGAATCTCTTTCAATAATCAAAAATTCACATTGTACTGTAGAAAACCCTAAAAATTTGGACTCTAGAAAAAATAAATCACATGAATCTAGAAAATCTGTCATTAAAAAAATTATAGAGAATTTAAAAATTTATGAAAATGATCTCTCAAAAATATTTTTTCTATATGATCTACCATTCTGGAATTCATTCAAAAATATTTTTTTCCTTCTTATTGAAAAAAGGTTTGATAGTTATTCTCGTGAAGTAATTTTATCTGAAAATCTAATTCAAAAATATGATTTCAATGGGATATTGGTACAAAATGAGGTTGGTCCTAATGAACAAATCTTAATTCAACTTGGTAAATTGAACAAAATCCCTATTTATTTATTACAACATGGTATCAATTGGTGTACAGATGAAGCATTTCAATTGATGAAACATCATGGTGTTATGGGATATGATGTTGATTATCAACTAGTTTGGGGAAATATTGATTACAATTATCGTAAAAAACAAAAGTTTGATAACAAAAAAATTATCAAGATCGGAAATCCCGTATTTGATTCTTATTTAAAATACAATTCCACTGAGAAAAAATATATTCTACTCGCTACTTCTGGTCCTACACAAGAAAATATTTTTCATTTATCCCAAAATGTAATTAAAAACAATATTGAAACAATTAAAAAAATTGCCGAAATTATAAACTCTCTAAATTATGATTTAAAGATCAAAATACATCCATCTCCTGATGAATTTGATCCAACTGAAATAATGAAAAAAATTAATCCTAATATCGAAGTGATTAAATCTGGAAATATTTCTGATTTAATTAAAAATTCATCATTAGTTATCGTAATTGATTTTTCAACTGTAATTTTAGATGCATATTTACTAAAAAAACCAATTATATCAATTCCTGTTAAAAATGAAAAGTTTGGTGTTCCAATCGCATTTTCAAATAATTCTTGCGTAATTGCAAATATTGAAAATCTTGAATCTAGCATAAACTCTTTATTAAAAAAGGAATACATTGAGCGTGTAGAAGCCGGAACGCGTTCACTAAATGAGTATATGTCTAATTTAGGTTCTTCAAGCAAAAAATTACTATCTACTTTAAATGACACAAAATATGACTAATACAATACAATTTCATCTTCATATTTGGAGAATTCATACTTAAACTATAAATCAAATACATCATAAAAATTTTCATGGAATTAAAAAGTGTGACAATAGATGATGCTGAATTTCTTTATGAACTATTAAAACAAAGAGAAGGGATTGTAAATATATCACATAAATCATTGCCCGCATGGGATGATCATGTAGATTATATCAAAAATTATGATTATCAGGCATGGGATATAATATTGGTGAATAATCAGAAGGTAGGAAATATCTATCTCACCACAAGAGATGAAATAGGAATTTTTATTGATAAAAAATTTCAAGATAGTGGGTATGGAACAGAAGCCTTAGAAATGTTTATGAAAAAAAATGGAAAAAAAAGATATCTTGCTAACATCAATCCTACAAATTACAAATCAATACAATTCTTTGGAAAACTTGGATTTAATCACTTTCAAAATACTTACACAAAAACTTATGATTAGAAAATCATCTTAGAAATTAAATGAAAATAGGAATAATTGTTCAATCACGTATGGGTTCTACCCGATTACCTGGAAAAGTATTGATGAATGCCGATCAAAATAATCTTATGATTGATTATACCATTAATCAATTAAAAAGCTGTAAAACTTCTGATGAATTAATAATTGCAACATCAAACTTAGAGCGTGATGATGTACTAGCAAAACATTGTGAAAATCAAAACGTTAATGTTTTTAGAGGTGATGAAGTGGATGTACTTGATCGTCACTATCAATGCGCAAAATTTTTTTCATTATCTCATATTATTAGAATTCCATCCGATAAACCACTAATAGATCCTCAAATCATTGATTTAATTATTGAGACTTTTATTTCTAACAAGTATGATTATGTTGCAAATTTTGGAGTCATTAAAAAAAATAATAAATTAATTCTTAATTCCACATATCCTTCTGGAACAGAAGTTGAAATGATGTCATTTAATGCACTTGAAATTGCATGGAAAGATGCTAAAACTTCTGATGAAAGGGAACATGTCACTCCACATATTTATCTAAATCCTGAAAAATTTCGTATCAAAATTCTTCACCTAAATTCTAATCTTTCAAGTTTAAGATGGTCATTGGATTATGAAAGAGATCTAAAAGTAATTCGTGAAATTATACAAAATATTCCTCACAGACCAATTTTAATGGACGATATTATAAAATTTCTTAATGAAAATCCAACTGTTAGAGACTATAATCAACATTCAAACTGATCTCGAAAATTAATTATACTAGATTTTTTTGTATATCTTATGACTCTAAAAACTGTTGAATGGAAAGATAATTCTGTAATAATGATTGATCAGACAAAATTACCCACTATTCTTGAATATGTTACCTATACTGATTACAATCAAGTAGCTGATGCAATCCGTACATTAGTTGTACGTGGTGCTCCTGCAATTGGTGTATCTGGTGCATTTGGTCTTGCATTAGCTGCATTACAAAGTAATGCAACAGAGAAAAATGAATTAATCTCATACATGGGCAATGCCAAAAAAATTCTATTTGAAACCAGACCCACAGCAATTAATCTTGCTTGGGGATTAGAAAAAATTATGCAAATTGCGAATCAAGGAACAACTGTAGATGAAATTAGAAAAAATGTTGTTGAACATGCAAAAAAGATGGCAGAAGAAGATATACAAATCAATATGACAATGGGTAAAAATGGTTCTAAACTCTTTGATGATAATGATACTATTATGACTCATTGTAATGCTGGTGCATTGGCAACTGTTGGTTATGGTACTGCACTAGGAGTAATTCGTGCTACAAAGGATAGTGGAAAAAATGTTAAAGTTATTGCTACTGAAACTCGTCCAATTCAACAAGGTTCTAGATTAACTGCTTTTGAATTA
>MDSW01113785.1_pt1 | contig 18408 bp, 23 predicted proteins | sample 811171 | NCBI WGS metagenome assembly MDSW01 (sample SAMN05326641, study PRJNA326480) | marine metagenome | isolation source: seawater | place: Atlantic Ocean: North West | collected 2012 | reverse complement strand
TCTCAGTGGTAACGGCAAGGGTCGTTTCTAATAGGAGGATAGCTAAATGGCAGGAGCAGCAGGAAAAGGAGAACGTAGGGTTATTATGATAGGTGATAACCGTTATGGTATGCCCGAAGAGTATGATCCTGTTCGTAAGCAAAAAACTGTTATGAAATATCGTGAAGGAGACTCAGCTTCTAGAGAACTCAAAGCGGTATATAACGGAACCGGACTTGATCTAGGAACGTATCCTCAAAGACAACTAAACTATGGTAAAAAAGTTGTAAAACAAAAAGGCGAATAATGGATATTCCCGCGTTTTTACAACGATCTATGCCCAAGATAAAGAAAAAAGCGTACAGCAAAAAGAAAAAAGATTCTATTGCTGTACGCTTAATTTCTGGTAAGGGTATCTCTACAAATAAGAAACCAAAAAAATTAACTTTTTAAATAATCACCAAAAGAGTTTTTAAACCAAGCATGTTTACCTGGGGCGCAGATAAAAGGCTGCGCCCTACTTGTTTCTATAACTTTTTGAAAAACATCATCTATTCCTACAACGTCTATACTAAAAAATACTAAATCTTCGTGTTCTAGATTAGAATAGTCATAGTCTTTTCCGTCCATGTGAACTATATCTAAATTTTTTATTCCGCTTTTCTTTATTAGAAACTGACTAATTTTTACACACTTCTCATCAAAGTCAATTCCTATCATTTTCATATTAGGATATTCTTTATTTAAATCTACTAAACTATATGGATACATTCCTGATCCAACCATAACAAGAGTATTACATGTTTTGAACTTAGAAGCACACTTCTTTTCTAAAAGAGTTTCTCTAATCCAATTTTTTCTAGGCTGCTTACTCCTAAATAAATCATATCTTTCGTTTTTTATGATCCATTCTATGAATTTAAACTCGGTCTCTCTTAGTCCTTTTTTCCAGTCAGACTCTAACTTATTAAAAGTTTTCAATTTGTCTGGCACTGCTCACACCCCCTTCTAAATTGATATCGTTTTGTTTCGGAAAGTTATCATCTTCTGTGATTCTTTTCAAGTAAGTATCAATGTAAAAAAGACTATGATAAGAACATACCTTAAACCAATCGAACTCCTCAAACTTATAACATCTTATAAGTTGTTCTAATTTATGGCCGTCTTGTCTTGGTATTATAATAGAAGGTATTCTAGCTTTTAAAATATCTGTTGTACTATTATACCCACCATAAGTTATATAAGCAGTACAACTTTCTAATTTTTTAGATAAATTAGGTATATAGTTAACTATCTCTACATTACTAGAAGTCCTTCCTCCAATTTTAGAGAATAACTCTGCATCTCCTAAAGGCACAATAAAATTAAGGTTAGGAAATTTTTTAACAACTGATCTTAAGATTTTACTATATATAAAAAATCCTTCTTCTTTATTTAATCCACAACTTATGTATACATTATTATTTTCTTTTTTATGTTCTTTAATATCAGGATTGCATACGTAACCTGTATAAAATACTCTATTTTCTAAATCTTTTTCTAGTTCTGACCAGTTGTAGTTTCTAATTGCATCTGCCATCAAAGGTAGATAATTTTCATCTCCATGAATTAGAACTTTGCAATCATAGTGTAATATAGTTTGATTTATAGTTTTAGCAACCCAATCTTGTAAGCTTTCGTAATGAGGCTCATCCCAAGGAAAATCTCTTATACTAATTATAATTTGAATTCCCCTTTTTTTACATTCTTCAAACATTGAAAAATATTCATAAGAAAATTGCTGACGACAGAAAGGAAATCCTTCGCACACCAATTTTGTTATCTCTGGGTGCTTATCTAGAATTTTTACTAGCTTAGTCCATCTTCTTCTAACCCTCTCTCTTTGCATCAGAAATTTATAATCATTTTCTAGTGTTTCAGGGTTTTCTTCTAAATAGTAAGAATGTTCTGTATTATACTTAATAGGAGGATTAAATAATTGATTTATCATTACAAACGAATTTGCGGGTAAGTTATCAGAGATATACTTAACCCGCATTGCATGTCCCAATCCTCTATAGTATTGGGTATGAAAAGCAATCATTCGTTTACGAAATCTCTTATCATAGGAAAGATCGGCTCAATAGCATCAGCACATGCTCTCGCTATTTCCATATGTTCTTTTTGAGTTCCATGACCACTACGTAATTCTACATAGTGTACCCAAGAACGAAGACTCCCATTCATGTAAAGAGTTGTTTTAGTAATCCCTTCGGGTAATATCTTACGCGCTTGCTCTTTAGCAATTCCTAATTTAATTGCAGCGTCATACTCTCTTTTAGCTAAAACAGAGATACGACGTTGTGCCCACTCCCATTCTCTTTGTAGTTTGGTGTCTTCAACTTCAATAGAATTTTGTCTGTTTTTTGTGTCTTGTAGCCTAGCCTCGCTATAAGAAAACATATCGCCTTGATCTTCTGGATTTGCGTATCTTTGACTAAACTCTTGAAAAGCAAAACTACGGTGTCTTACAATTTGATGTGCGATATCACGAGTAGTTTGTATTTCTAAACATGCGTTAACCATTTCTAAAGGCGACCAGTGACCATGTTTAATTAAATATTTAATAAGTTTTTCTGAAGTTTCCTTATTCATTTGATTAGAAGGGTTAGAAACCCTTGCACAAAAGGCTACTAAATCTTGACAATCTACTAGCCCTTCCATATCACTAATAGAGTGAGATATTAATTTTACTTTCATTATTTCCATCCTAACCATCTTTTTAAAGCTGAGTGTAGATTTTTAGTGTGTGTTGATTGATACCATATATTAATATTAATTGTTAGTACTCCTACAATTATTATAGTATGGTATATAGATTTATATATCTGATATTCAAAGTATCCAGTAAATAAGATACCCATGCAAAGTATAATATAAAAAGATATCAGTAAGTATTTTTTCATCGTGTTCTTTCTTGTATAACTTTATTTACTATATGCTTACTTATAGGATTAGTTTTTTCATGATCCCTAGAGTAATTCTTAGCTACAATGTCTTTGGTTCTTTCTTTTTTCTCTTCTTGTACCCAGTTATTATCTTTAGTTCCTTTGTATTTTTCTCCTGACTCTACTCTCTCAACTTTTTTAATGTTTACTAATGGAAAACCACTAAAAGTTAAGTTAGCTATAATCTCTCCTTGAGAAATACTTTCATCTTTATCGCCATAATTGTACACAATTAAAGTAATTTCATTTCTAAAATCATAATCAAATATACTATTTAATACACCTATATTTTTACTTCTTAATACATTAGAGTTAGTAATTACTTGCATTCTAACTCTAGGATCTGTTAATTGTACATACAATCCAGTATATATAGTTTCTACTGATTTTTTAGGTATTAGCTTTTCTTTTAAGCTAGAGTTTCTTAAAAAATATACAGAATCAAACGGAGACTCTTGTGTGAGTCCCCATTCGATATTAAGCTCTTTTGATAATTGTTGCGCTAGTGTAGAAACTTCGTATAGGACTACCAGCTGTTCACTGTCTCGCATAGTATCTCCCAAACTTCCTCTCCGTCTTTAGCCGCTTCAATCACATTTCTATTGTATTTTTTAAGAGAGATAAGTTGCTCATTTTTAATGAGTTTATCTTTACTTTGATTAAGATTTTGTATATATTTTGACTTACCTTTAAGAGGAAGATTGTCTAGTAAATTAGGTAATGACTGGTAATCTCTAGCAAGCTGCTGTGCTCTTTTAGGGCCTACACCCTCTACTCCTAGTATGTTATCGCTCTTATCTCCTTCTAAGATACGAGAAAATAAATACTGCGAAGGCTCTAGATTGTATGTTTCATAAAACTCTCCAAGGTCAATTTCTTTTCGAGAGAACATATTAAAAATACTTATTTTGTCTGAGATAAGTTGGTACATATCTCTATCACTTGTTACTATCCAAGTGTGTTCGTATCTGTTTGATAAATTCAATGTTAGGAAAGTTATGATGTCATCTGCCTCTAGACCTCTGAATTTAAGAGATTGGCAAGGTAAAAGATCAGGAATGTCGTTTAAACAGGCAAAAAAGTCTTCATAATGCTTCTGCTCTTCTTCTTCTTTTGGTTTTGTTCTGTTACCTTTGTAAGAGTCAAGCAGATCCATTCTATAGTAGCTTTTTCCAAAGTCAAAGCATACAATAGTTTTTTCTGCATTGTAGCTTTTAGCTAGGCTTTCTACTGTTCTAATGTAATCATTTTGAAAAGAGTTATAGTTTTTTCGGTGAAGCCAACGATAAGCCAAATTGTTACCGTCAACAAGAAGTAAAGACTTTGGCTGAGACTTGATATTTTCAACTTCAGCTAAGTCGTCCCAAGTTTTAGTATTCATTTTTATGTTCTTTCTATTTTTAATTTATAATGTATTATATAATAAATTCAGTCATTTGGCAATCTTTTTGTAAACTTTTAACCAGTCTTGGAGTAATCCCATTTTAAAGTTACAGTCAAAGACTTGACAGTGAATTTGATTTTCTAACTCTATTTCATCATTCCAGCATATGTAATCTTTAGAACGATTCCACCTATAAATAACAAGTGGTTTCTTTTTCATAACCTCTGCTTCTCTAACAGCTTGTCTCCAAAAGTTTAATAAATCAGAAGATGTGGCGGTTAAAAGTCCATTCCAGTTTACTTCTGCATAATGTTTACATTCTATACAGTAGGGCCAAGCAGCTGTGTCGTGTGGAGTCCATAAATCTCCTTTTAAGTACTCAATAGACCCACTGAGAGGCATACGTTTAAATTCTATTTTAAGTTCTTTTGTTAATAAGTCTCTAATCTTAGCTTCATAAGCAGAGCCTTTTATTTTACTACGACTAGCCAACGTTCATTCCATGATTCTCAATATAATTTTGTAGGTCTGTGTATCCTCCTACATATTCTCCCCACATGAATATTTGAGGCACAGTTTTGGCATTAGGCACCGCTTCTAATAGCTGTTCTTTTGTCCAGCCCTCTCCTAATTTTCTTTCTTCATAAGGTATACTTCTTGAATCTAGTTCACGTTTTGCTTTTTGACAAAAAATGCAATCATCTTTTGACCATATAATATTTTTCTTCATAGTTTAAATCCTTCAAATGTATTTTTGCTGATGTCTTGTTTAATACCGCCTACAATGTAAGACTCAATTTCTGTTTCTTGAGGAGCGTTTTGAAGTTCTCTTGAGTTTAACCAGTGCTGAGTCCAAGGTAGAGGGTTAGAGTTAGCTTTTTGATCAAAAACAGGATCAAGTCCTATTGCTTTCATACGTTTATTTGCAACCCACTCTACATAGTCAGATAAAAGTCTAGCGTTAAGACCTACCATAGAACCTTTTTCAAATAAATACTCTGCCCAACGTTTTTCTTCTGCTACAGCGTCTTTATACATTTGATACACTAAAGGCTCGCATTCTTTGATAACTTCTCTCATTTCTTTATCGCCTTCTGCAGCACGATAATTTTTAATAATATGTTGAGAAATAGCGAGATGTTGTGATTCATCTCTTGCAATTAAAGAAATAATTTTAGCTGATCCTTCCATGAGTTTTAACTCACCAAAAGCAAAAGTACAAGCAAAACTAACATAAAATCTTATACCCTCTAGAATATTAACATTCACAAGGGCGAGCCAGAGTTTTCTTTTAAGTTCCTTAGTATCATTAACTAGACCTAATTTAAATCGGTTGCCGTACTCAATAAAATCATCATAAGTTTTTGTTACGCTTTCTGCTCTTTCAATAATCATAGGGTCATCAAGAATAGTGTCAAAGATCTCGCTTGGGTTAGCATACAGATTTCTAATCATATAGGTATAAGAACGAGAGTGAATAGTCTCAAAAAAATCCCAAGTTAGCATACAAGATTCTAATTCTGGTATAGTACAAAAAGGTACAAAAGCAAGAGCAGGGCCTCTTCCTTGAACTGAGTCTAGCAGAGTTTGATATTTAAGATTAGAAGTAAATATAAATTTTTGCTCTTCTCTAAGTTCGTTGTAGTCATTACGATCTTTTTGTAGTGATACCTCTTCTGGTCGCCAAAAGTAGCCAAGCTGAGATTGAGTTAACTTGTCAAAGATAGGATACTTAAATGCATCGTACCTCTGCGAGTTCAACTCTTCTCCAAAAAACATAGGCTGTTTTGTAAAATCAGTTTTAGTTTTATTAAATACTGTTGTCATCGTTTCTCCATCCATCAATTTCAGAAATACAGCTATAAATTAAATTCATTGGATTTGAATCATTTTTTATCTCTACTTCTTTCATGTTATATTCGTGATCCCAATAACTTCTAGAATCGTTAGTGAAATCATATCCTTTTCTACTAAGTCTAATTAAAAGACAGTTATCTTCTCCAAGTGCTTCTACTAAACATTTAGCTTCTTCGTAAAATCCACTATCACTAATAAAAAATAGAGAGTTAGATGACCTTTTAATATTATTTAAGGCTATTTCTCCAAATACTCCTTCTCCAAAAGTAGGTTTAGCCCAATTTTCTGAAAGAGAAATTTGCGCTTCTCTAAAACTCATTCCTAGTAAATCATCTGTTTTAGTGTCTTTAGTTTGTTCTAGTCTTACGGCCTGTGAAGGAGACAAACCAAAAAATACTGGTAGTGCTGTTTTTAAGGGTGCAGAAAACTTAATATGCTCTACATTATCATAACAATCCATAAGACTTGTTACTGCTAAATCTTTGCCTGATCTGGGAGGCCCGTTAAAGAATACTACTTTTTTATTCATATTGTGCAACTTTCACACTCTTCTTCGTCTTCTTGTTCTTTCACTTCTGTTTCGTCGTGCCACCCAATATTGTGTTGTGGCTCTTCATCTTCATCCTTTTTAGCATCATAAGTATTTTGATAGTAAGAAGTTTTCCACCCTAGCTTATAAGTACTAAGCAAGTCTTTAGCCATCACAGAAAGAGGAACTTCATTGTCATCAAAGTGTTCTGGATTATAACTCCAGTTACCGCTAATAGCTTGATCAAAGAATTTTTGCATTACAGCTACAATATTGATATACCCCTCATTAGAAGGTAAGTCCCATAGTAAGCTATAGTAATTCCTATAGTGATAGTACCCAGGAACAATTTGCTTTAGCGGTCCTTTTTTAGATTTTTTAACTGATAAGTACCCACGAGGAGGTTCAATACCATTTGTAGCGTTTGATACTACAGAAGAAGATTCTGAGGGCATTTGTGCTGTAAGAGTGGAGTGCCTCATACCATGACTACAAATTTCTTCTCTTAATCGCTCCCAATCATACTTTAAAGAAGAATCACGAATAATTTCATCTACCTCTTTTTTATATGTATCAATCGGTAGAATACCATCATGGTATTTTGTACGATTAAAATACTCACAAGCACCTTTTTCTTTTGCAAGATTTACAGAAGCTTTGATTAGATAATATTGAAATGCCTCTGTAGTATCATGCATAAGCTGCCATGCTTCAGGAGAGTCATACTTTACTTTGTTTTTAGCTAAATAATGCGCTACTCCAATATACCCTACCCCTAATGAACGTCTAGCTTTTGTAGACTTTTCTGCGGCATCGACAGGATACCCTTGGAAGTCAATTAGTTCATCTAATGCACGAACTGCAATATCTGCGAGGTCTTCCATTTCATCTAACTTATTAATTTTACCTAGATTTAAGGCACTTAAAATACAAAGAGCAATCTCTCCGTTTTTGTCATCAATGTGTTGGATTGGTTTTGTTGGAAGAGTAATTTCTTGGCATAGGTTAGACATATATACTTTATCTTTAAAAGATGAGTGCGAATTACAATGGTCTAAGTTCATAATGTATAGACGACCAGTTTCTGCTCGTTCTTTTAAGAGAGACATAAATATATCTTGTGCTTTTACTTTTTTCTTTGGTATAGAATAAGCACGTTCATATTTTTCATACAATTCATCAAACTTATCTGTGCCATATGCTTCATATAAACCTGGAACGTCATGAGGTGAAAACAAAGAAATTTGTTTGTCTTCAATCAATCTTTCATAGAATAGTTTTGAAATTTGAATTGAGTAGTCTAGCTTACGTACACGATTATCTTCTGTGCCTTTATTATTTTTAAGAACTAGGATGTCTTCAATTTCTTTGTGCCAAATAGGGAAATGAACAGTCGCAGACCCACCCCGTACACCATTTTGAGTGCAGCAACGAACCGTGCTTTCAAACTTTTTAAGGAAAGGGATAACTCCTGTGTGTTGGACTTCTCCTCCTCTAATTTTAGAATTGATTGCTCTAATTCTTCCCGCATTGATTCCAATTCCTGCTCTTTGTGCTGTATAATATCCGATAGCCATGTCAGAACTAAAAATGGACTGAAGAGTATCGTCAGCATCAACAAGCACACAAGAAGCAAACTGGCGGATAGGAGTGCGAACACCAGCCATAACAGGAGTTGGGATATTAATTTTAAACGTCGAAATAGCATCGTAGTATTTTTTAACATAGTTTAGTCTCGTTTCTTTAGGATACTGTGCAAACATGGTTGCAGCAATCATTATATACATAAACTGAGGAGTTTCATAGATTTGTCCACTAGAGCGATCTTGTACTAAGTATTTATCCACTACTTGTCTAAGTCCTGCATATGTAAATTCAAAATCTCTTTGATGCTTAACGTATGAGTCTATTTTTTCTATTTCTTTTGCTGTATACCACTCTAAAATATTTTCATCATATACGCCATGCTTAATATTTCTATTAATCATTTCTGATAAAGAAATATAGTCAAATTGTCCCATAACTTCTTTACGAAGAGCAAACAGTAGTAATCTAGCCGCCGCAAACTGATAATTTGGAGCATCTAAAGATATTAGGTCTGCAGCACTTTTAACTAAGATATCTTGAATATCTTTTGTTGATACTCCATCATAAAACTGAATACCAGAATTCATTTCTATTTGTGATGCAGAAACACCGCTTAGACCTTCACACGCTTCAAAAGTCATCTTATGTAACTTTTCTAAATTTAAGGATTCTTTTGATCCGTTCCTTTTTACGACTTCTATGTTCGACACTATATTTTTCTCCTATTCTATGTGGCTTATATTATTTTCTTTTTGTATTGAAACTTTTTCAATTAATGGGTGTGTAAAATCATGTGATATTAAAAACACATTTAAGTTGTTTTCTTCTTGTAAAATATCAATAAGTTTTTCCTTACCGGCATCATCAAGAACACCAGTTATTTCATCTAAGAATAGCAGATTAATATAGTTTCCACCTATTTTAGATAATAGGCTTCTTATAGAAAGAAGAATAGCTGTTTGTATCCTACTAAACTCTCCTCCTGAGACAGTTTCAATAGGAGTTTCTTTACTATCATTGACTACAACGATATTTAGTTTTTCACCTTCTAGTCTAAAAACAACTTGAAATTTACCATCTGATAATTCAGATAAATATCTATTTATAGTGTCTTCAAGTTCTTTTGTTAGGTTTTCAAGTTTAAACGCTACAATACCTGTTGTACTAAATGCTTTTCTTAAAATTGTTATATTTTTGATTTTCGAGTTTAAAGAAATTATATCATTATTTAACAGCTGTTGTCTAACTAAAAATTGTCGTTTTTGTTCCTGTAGGGCATCTAGTTTTGTATTATGAATCTTAACTTGTTCATTGTGTTCTAGAGCGAAGTCTCTTTCTTTTTCTTGCTCAAAAAGATTTTTTGACAACTCTTTTACTTCATTTTGTATCTGAGTATAGTCAGGATAGTCAGTTGGAATAGTATCATCTATAATTTGTGTTAAGTTTTCAAACTTTTCAATTTCTTTTTGGTTTTTTTCGTACTTTGCTTTTTGTTCATTATAAGTTTTAACTGTAGTATCTAGTTCTTCGTATAACGCTTCTTCTTTTTCTAGTTCTTTTTTGGAGGAAAATAAATCCTCTTCAAGTCTACTCTTCATAAGCACTGAATGAGTGTTGTCGATTTGCTGCCCGCATACATAACATTTGTCTGTAGTATCTACATTACTAAGTTGTTTATTTACGTTAGAGATATGATTTTTTCTCTTTAATACGTTATTTTTAGCAGTTTCTAACTCGTCAAAAAACGTCTCATTTATTTCGGGAGATTTTAATGACATATCAAATTTTATAGAATTTCTATCTTCAATTAGAGAATTATTCCTATCAATTTTTTTACATTGATCTTCGTAGTCTTCTAGCTCATTCTTACGCCTTGCAATTTTTTGCCTTAATGTGTCATCTACTTCTGGTACAGATATTAACTCTTTTGTTTCTCCTATATTGGTTTCGTCTAAAAAAGCATTAACAGTTTTTATTTCTCCATTTTTAGTAGCCAGTTCTTTTTCTAAAGACGACAAAGATACTTTTAGTGCGTCTCCAATTCCGATATACTTTTCTAGCCCGAATAGATTAATTAAGAACTTTTTCCTGTTAGTATCTGTTGCTTTTATGAAATCTAACAAATCTGTAGAACTTTGATATGTTAGTTGAGAGAATACTTCAAAATCCATACCTAAAATATTAGATAATTTTTTATATGTATCTGGAACTTTATGGTCTGATATATCAGTTCCATTTTCAAAAAGAGATACTTTTGATGAGTTTCCTACTCTTTTAACTTCTATTCTATAGTTATTAGAAGAAACTTTAAATTCTAAGCTTCCGTTCCATTCTTTAGAGTTGCCGTATCTGTTAACTATATCACCTTTTTTAATGTTTTTAATATTCTTTGAAAAGAGAAGTTCTTGTATAATTAATGCAATAGTAGATTTACCACTTCCATTAGGAGCAGTAAGTTGTGTAATTTTATTACTATTTATGCTTAGTTCATTATTGCTTCCGTAACTAAACATATTGTTAAATTTTAGTGTTTCTAATGTTATTTCCATGTTAAAAATACCTGTCCACCTTTTGATCCATCCGGTAATACTGGTGTATCTAAAAGTTCTTTATATTTGAATTGAATGTGTCCTAATACTTCCCAACCAGTTCGTTTTGTTCTCTTTTTTAAATTGGGATAGCAGTTATATATAAAAGTATTATCCTTATCCCCCGGCTGATTTGGGTCATAATTACAAAGATAATGCATAAAAATGGGTTCTAAACTTGTGAACGTAAAAAAGTTATTATCTGTATTAATAGCATACTTTACTAAATTCGGTGAGTCTTCCCACCAACCTATGCCAAGCTTAGAAAAATCGGGATTATGTCCAGAGAATATAAGTATATCTTTTTCTGTCATAAATTCAAAAAGATATGTTAAAGCTACTTGACTTAAAGAATTTGTAAACTGTCCAAACTGTACTGCTTTTGGAATTACTACATTAACAAAGTCTACGATATCTAAATCTATAAAGTTATAGTTTATTCCTCTCTTTTCGCAGAAAGCTTTTACATATATTAAGTCGTGTGCATTTTGCGCTTCAAATAACGACAAACTAACTGCTTCAAAAGGGACACCCAGTTGAAAAAAGGTTTCTGCAGTAATTTCAGAGTCTATACCTCCACTCATAGCGATATAGTAATTATATTTAGGATACTTTTCTACGAATTTTTCTACAAGAGTAAATAGGTCGTGTCTTATTGTGGGTCCATATCTTTTGTATTTTGGACATTTTACATGGGCCGTGGAGTAAGGACTAGGCCTCCACCAGTCTCCGTTGTCATATTCCCAATAGACTCTATTAATTTCCAGCATCTACATTTAAATCTTGAAAGTCTTTTACTATCTCATCTATGTTAGAAATCTTTGTGTATTCTAAATAGGCTCTAAGTTCCTCAATTAGATTCATATTTTTTAAATCTAGTTTTGAATTTTCTGTTGGTTTAAGAGCTATCTTTTTATCTAAAAGTTCTGAGTTTTGTACTTTTGCAAGTTGATCTACTGATCCAGTTACTTCATAGATTACATGATTAAAGTCATCAGGAACCATCTCTTCTCCTACTTGTAGAGTCTTTCTTATCAGTTTTGGAAGTCTTAAAGGTAGAAAAGATACTTCGTAATCATCAATAGATCTAAAGTCAATAGAGTTAACCCCATAATCTCTAGAATCATCTCTATCAAAACTTACATTCATCGGAGAACCACTATACCAGCAAGGATAATCCATGTAACGATGAGCAAAGTGTATGTCCCCAAGAAGTATGAGTTTCCAGGGACGAAACTTTTCAAAATCGTACTCAGCGGTGATGTGCGGCGGTACTTCTCCTCTAACATGGGCCACCAAAATTTCATCCCCCGTAGGTGCCATAAGATTGTCTTTTTGCATTTCTCCATACGGGAAGAAATAGACAGGTTGGCCATTAACTTCTTTCTTTTGATTTTTTGTAATAAGAACCACATTTGAATTCGTAATAGCGTGCTGTTCATGGAAATGCTCAAGGAATGTCTCGCCCTTTCTAGTCGCTTCGTGGTTTCCTGGGATAATATATGTTGGAATTTTAGCTGCATTTATATACCTTAAAAATAAACAAATTTCGTCTGGTTCTGGTTTTCTATCAAAGATGTCCCCAGACAAGAAATGAACATCATGATCTTTTTCTAATGTATGAAGTTCCTCAAAGAATAGTCTAAATCTATTAGCACTCCATTCTGCTGGAACTTTCTTCTTATGTAAATTAATGTGCCAGTCGGCACTGTGTAGAATTTTCATTTTATTTTATACCTTTTGCTTGTACCTAGTGATAAATATGTCTTTATATAGTTTGTGCTGTTCCCAGTTTAGTTTATGCTTTTGACTAAATTCTAAAATGTGATCATTCATACTTTTAATATGATACTGCATTGTATCATCATTTTCATAGTAGTCATAGTTAGGATACTTTATATTCCATCCTCCTGCCTCTTTCCACCAATTAAAACTATCTTGGTTATTTCTATAAACTAAAATAATCCAATCATTATGGAAACGAGAGGTAATTTCATCTAATAGATAAGACCACTCATGACTTTTGTGTAATTTACACCCTGTTCCAGAATAAGGGGTATCTAAGTATTCTTCATTTAGAGATGCCTCAAACTCCATACCTGTTCCAAAGTATACTCCTTCATGTCCACTATAATTATGGTGGTTGTAGGTTCTATCTGGAGTTCTGTCGGAAATATCCATTCTTTGATCTTTTTCTATCTCTTGAGCAATACCACTCCATCTACTTCCTGGAACTCCTGTAAAAAATATTCTCTCTGGTAAATTATCTTTTAAGAATAGCATTATATCCTAGTACTTCTTTTTGCCAATAAATCAGTGTTTGTAGCGTTGATCTAATTGTCGCTTTATCTAGTTTTTTTACTACGTCTACTAGTTCTGCTCCTCTCCACCAACTATACTTACCAACTTTTTTCTCAATGTCTTTAATCGCTTCTGGGTCTTGTAACATTGATTCTAAAGCTTTTCTTACTTTAGGAGTGTTAGGGTTATTCTTATTCATCCATAAAGCTTTCTGCAGAGTATCTCTGTAGGACTTTACTAGTACGTAAGAATAATAAAGTTTTCCTCTTGGTTCTTCTCCCCATTTATTTTTAAATACTTTACTAAAAGATAAGTTTGAATGATTAGGGTCGTCAACAATTCTAAAGGTACTAGGATCAGTTATACCATGTGTAAATAAAACTTTCCCTGTTTTTTGGGAGTGTTTTTTATATGCTGCAGGATTTTCTCTTGTAACATTTAGTTCTCCTCTTTTGTATGCCATTCTTCTTTCACTTCCTGACATCCCTTTTACAAAAGTAATCTTTTCATTAAAACATGCTTTATACGCAGATAGAGACGTTAGATTGCCACACATATATAAAGTAAGTGCCATGACATCAGGCACACTTCCACTACCTCCTGCAAAAATTGCTTTATCTTTTAGATTATTACTTCCCATTACAATAGTTAGATTCATACCTCCAATGGGATCGTAATCTAAATAATTGTAATCTACTTTTTCTGTTAAATAAGATACGCCGTTTCCTCCGTGAGAAACCATGATTGTTTTTTCATCAAATCGTAAATCATTGTGAAACTTATTGAATCCCGGTATGTCTCTAGCCCCGGGGATATGTTTTAGTTTAATTTTTTCTCCAAGATGCTTCTCTAAATGTTTAGAAATAATATATGCCCATTGGGACGTACCTGCGCCCGGTTTTTGTGGAATAATCATCGTGTAGTCAGCTAAAGCTGCTGTTGAAGAAAAGGCTAGAATTACTCCAGCCAGTAGTAGTTTTTTCATATTATATACCTCGTTAATAATTGAACTGATAATAGTTCAAACCTTTCAAATAAAATAAAACCAATTATGATTGCTGGTTTTGATATGTTTAGTTTGTGAATAATAATTCCAATTACAGAAAATACTAAAAACACTATATAGTCTTCCCACCCTCCTGTATATTGGACACAACTCCATACTATTAATATTAATAATATTGGAAAATAGTAATGATATGGTACTCTAGTAATATAACATATTTTACTAAGAAATAGCAACAAAATAATAGCTACAAGTAGTGTACCTCCTATAAATCCCAAAAGCATAGAGTCAAAAAGTTGCTGGTCTTCAAAAATAGAAGGGTCCCCTAATTCTATATTTAAATACATTAGAAGAGCTAAAACAATAGCTGCAAAGGGGGCACCTGGAATTCCAAATAATACTGTGGTAATCATTGACGTTGCTTTTTGAGAGTTATTAGCTCCTTCGCACCCAATCACTCCTCTAATGTTTCCTTTACCAAAAGGTATTATTGGTTTTTTAACTGTAGCTACTGTCTGTCCATATGCTATCCAATCTGCAACTGCTCCTCCTAGTCCTGGGAGAAATCCTATAATTGCACCGAATATCCCCCCTTTAATAGATATCCACCAGTACTTAAAAACAGAATAGATTCCCAGTTTTGTGTAAGACTTACTAGTTTTTTTATATGGTTTTTTATTTCCTGTCAAAGCTTCATAGATTTCTGGTATAGCAAATATTCCTGCTATTACAGGCATTAACTGTAGCCCATCTTTTAAATACTCCCAGTTAAAAGTTAGCCTCGCTGCATTAGTTACAGGGTTAGTACCTACGAGGGCGAAAACTATTCCTAATGCCAACCCTATAACCCCAAGATACCATTTTTTGCCCAGTACAAAAATTACACATAAAAAAGCCACTAGATTAATGATCCAAAGTTCTAGAGTGCCTACATATAGATAAACAAAATCTAACTGTTTGATAAAACAGAAAACCAGTGCTCCCCATATTAAACCATTTAATGTTGAAGAAGTTATAGCAGAAGAAAGAGCTAGACTAGCTTTTCCTCTTTGTGCTAGAGGATAACCATCTTGAATAGTAGCTGCTGATGAATTAGCTCCTGGTATTCCTAGTAGAACACTAGAAAACGTATCAGCAGTTGTAGAAGCCGCTACAACTGCCATAATAAATATTAGTGCTGAGTATGGGTCTGGAAATATAGATAGAAAACTAAATAGAATTATTAGTCCTGTTGTAGCGCCCGCAGTAGGTATGAGTCCTACTACTAGCCCGTATAAAACCCCTGCTATGAGTTCAATCATGTTTTATGTAGTCGAATTTAAACCTTCCGTTTGCTGCGTCTCTGATATTAGTTATTTCTAGGTTAAAAACTTGTCCGTAGTGTTTTGCTAGTGAGATAGTCCATTTATCATACCAGTCTAATACTGTACCATCTACATGAGGATATCCTGGATTTACTTTCATCATTATTTTTCCAGTAGTATCAAGTAATGAGACTACATGTCTTAACCTATCTTCAATCCATTGTATAGAATAAAAATTGATAGAACCATAACAAATAATTAAATCAAATTTTGACTTTGTTTTAAAGTCGATAATATCAATAATTTGATCTGCTTCTTCACAAGATAAATCAATACCCCAAAAAGAAGTTTTAGAGTACTTTTTATATTGATTATGCCCACAGCCTACATCTAACGTATTTTTAGACGCTCTTACCGCTTCTATAACTTGAGGGTCTTCTTCAGTTGTCTTCCACTTCGTTTTGAAGTAGTTGCTTTCCAAGGTTTCCGAAACTTGACCTTCTATTATAGGTTTGACGTTTTTCTTCTGTATCTCTGTCATTATATAGTTTTATTCTTTCTTTATAGTAATGCATATAGGCTCTTACTGCTTTCTTTCTAGGATAGGTAAAATTTAAAAACTTAGAGAGCCTATCAAACTCAGACTCATATTCATACCAATCAGGGCTAAAAAACATATTAAGAGATATGTTTAAAACCCTTTCGTCTTCTACTAAGTTTTCACTCCATTGAGCAGTAATCGAATCAGTTAGAGGTCTTGTAGGTAAATCAGCTATATTGTGGTTATCTTTTTCATAGTATAGATTAACTAGTTTTTTTGTATCGGGATAATCTTGTAACCAAATATGAGGAGGGTTATGTCCTGCCGCTTCTACAGATTTCTTATCTTTTTTTATGTAAGTTGCGTGTAGTGCTTCTAAATCTACAACATGATCTGGAGTTGGTAGTGTTCGATCTTTCTCCCAAGCTATCGTTTCATGAAGTATGTCTAGTAACTTTTCATGTTCCCAAATTTTTTTACCTGCGGGAAATAGTGTACTAGTATGTACTGTTGTCCAAAATCTTCCATGTAGTGTTTCTTGATAGTCTTGAGTTTCTGGGTAATCAAGAGAGGAAGTGATGTAAGGGTCAGGTTTCCATACATTTTCTTTTGGCGTCCAGTAGTATTCTTCTGTATGTGCTTGAATAATTCTCATAACACAATTTCCCATTGCAAAAGGAGGCCAAGAAACAAACGTAAAGTTCTCTAGCATATATTTTCTCATACGCTTAACTTGTTCTAAATTCATTTTTTAACCTTTATAAATAAAAATAGCATGATAGAGTATATCATGCTATTCTTAACTTGTCAATTTTAAAATTACTTAGTACCCGTTTGGTACTATTACATAATGAATTAACAGAACAATACCGACTGACGCTCCTAATCCAATCATCATCTTCATAAAATCACGAGTGACAAGAGGAAATACTTGTTTCATTTTAGTATTATGAACTGCGGCAATCGCTAGTTCTCGTCCTGTAAGTAGACCAACGAACACCCAAGTTGTAGACATTGGTATTGAGTTGAGTTCTTTGAAGAAATATAGAATAACAAAATATGCAAAATCAATTAAACACGCAGAACGAATATATCGTGTTGTAGATTTTTCTAATACAATATTTTGAATCTTACCTCCTCGCTCACTAAACATCCATGCAAGACCTGCCACGAAGACTACAGAAATTACAATCATTAAGTCCCACGGAACTTGTCTAGGAAGGAATACTGCAATGTTAGCCATATCATGTGATAGCCAAGTCCACCAAAGCAGACCAGTTGTACCCCACTGTGCTACACGCCAGTATGGGCGTGACCAGTGATCTCCAATTGGTTTCTTTTCATCTAAGACTCTTGAAATGATATGCCAGAGTGCGTAGGCAGCGACAGCTGCTACAGCATATCCCATGATAGATTTCATCAACATCTTTTCTAGCACAAAGGTTGATGCGAAGGCTGAAAGCACAAGAAATGACGTTGAAACAGGAACACCAATTCTAGTGAGTAGTAGTAGCACTGCGGGAGCAGCTGCATGATACCACTGTATTTCTTGGAAAGGTATTTTAGTTAGGCGACCATATGAAATGTCACCTCCGTTGATATACCAACCGAACCATAGTGCCCAAAGCAAAACCGCCGAAGCGGCGGTCCATAAAATCGTCCAGTGGAATCGTTCATTGTTCGACGCAATCCAAGTTCCAAGAGTTTGGACTGAATCGTTTGCTATAACAGAATAGGCGGCTAAAAGGAATCCTAGTGCCATCCAAATTGTAACTACATCCATAATTAAGTTCTCTTTCTATATTGAGGGTTGAGACAACACCAGGTTTTTTGGTCTTCTTTAAATATATAGGCAAAGGGAGAATCAACTCCCCAAGGAAGACTAATCATCTCTATATTTAATCTACGAGATAGATCTTTAATCTCTATCTCAGGTTCGTCTTGTAACATCTCTACGATAACATCTGTAAGTCTTTCTGCTTCTTCATCATGTGAATTAACAGAAAACATTGTTCTTTTCATAGAGATATCTGATAAACCTTAATATTACACTGTTTTAAAAAATCTATTCCATCTGTAAGTCTATAGCTATGACAGTAGTTTACTTCACAGATACCAGCTTGATACAGAAGTTTTGCACAATCTAGACAAGGAGCGTGAGTAATAAAAGCTGTAGCGCCTTCTCCGCTCTCAGGTGATCGTGCCAGTTTAGCTATAGCATTTGACTCTGCATGTAGTACTTCTGGTTTAGTTTTAAGAATAGGACTAGGTAGTTGTACGCCTTTATCCCAAAGCACTGAAGTTTCACATTCATTATCCCAACCACTCGGCATACCATTGTATCC
>MDSW01222004.1_pt1 | contig 18409 bp, 13 predicted proteins | sample 811171 | NCBI WGS metagenome assembly MDSW01 (sample SAMN05326641, study PRJNA326480) | marine metagenome | isolation source: seawater | place: Atlantic Ocean: North West | collected 2012 | reverse complement strand
TTCAAGAAGCGGTAGTAGGTGTCTACCAATTTTCCATATCTGGTTTTTAGGGCCATGGCCATAGGACGGTGGATCAAGAATGATTCCCTGATACTGATTACCTCTCTTCAATTCCCGCTGACAAAAGAGCAAAGCATCTTCCTGAATCCAGCGGATTGAAGCGTCACTCAAGCCGCTGGACTCGGCGTTCTGGCGGGCACGATTGACCATATTGCCGGCGCTATCGATGTGTGTTACATGGGCGCCTGCCGCGGCAGCGGCTAACGTACTGCCACCAGTATACGCGAACAGATTAAGTACCTTGATCGGTTCATGTAGGCCACTCTGCAGTCGTTTCACTTGCTGGCTAATCCAGTGCCAGTTTTCCGCCTGCTCAGCAAAGATCCCTAAATGACCAACAGGACTAAGGTGAAGATTGAGCTTAAACTGATCCTGATAGTCGATAGACCAAGCTGGAAACTGTTCTCCATTTTCACCAAAGTCAATTTGCATTTGTGATTGGAGCAATCTCCATTGCCCGTGAATACCATCTTTGCGTTGAAACTTTAAATGAGCGTGTTGCCATATTTCGGGCGTAGCCTTGCGGGCCTGCTCAGCCGGAGGACACGGGCGATCAATAATCCATTGGGCAAATCGCTCTAGTTTTCGTCCGTCACCAAAGTCAAGCAGTTGATACTGATCCTTTTCAAACCCTCGAACCGACATAGGGCACCGCTCACTTTATTTCAGAGGTTGTGCATTGGCCGGTGGTGTCACGGAGTTCGGTTCCCCCGGAGCAAGCGTTCCAGCCTCCGAATTAGGGCGGACAGGCCCCTGATACTCGGCGGGCAGCACGGTTGGTTGCAATGCGTCGTTAAATGAAAACTCGCTATGGTATTTCGGCTTGTTCTCTGCCGTTGATGTATATCTGGGACGCTCAAACCATTTCGCAATATTGAAAAAGTCTGTGTTGACCCTGTGCCCTGCGAATTTTGGTTCATCATAAATAGTTCCCCATTGAAGTGGCCCTGCGCCAAAAATCCACATGTCATTGGAAGTTGAGCGAGCATAATTCACACCAGACTGCCAAATCGGAGTTCGTTCATTTTTGTCATACACAAAGACTGAAATCTTGGCTAACCCTGAACTATCGTCTCGCTTGGCAACAGAAATTTCGGGCAAAATAGGAACTGTGGGTACACTTGGAATCAACGCCGTAAATGCTCCCAACGAGTTATTACCCGGAATGCCGTAAGTGATAGTCTGGCTATCAGCCCCCAATGCCCCAACACGAGGTTCGACAACATAATCGGCAGCGTCTACAGAATCTACGAGCTCACAGTTGTGTGCGAACAACTGTTGACGCAACGCACTGACGATATAGTTAGCGTTGACGAATCCAAAGCCTTTGACCGCAACTACATATTTGGAATCCAGATAAACTTTTTCTCCGGCAATGTCGCTGAAATCCAGATTGCCCACGGTTAGGTCGACCGCATTGGACATCAGAAGCTGATCGGTACCGGTCTTCACCTTCGTCGTACCACAACCGCTCAACATACCACAACATAGTACTGTCAAAAGGAGACGATATACGTAGGACTTGTCACAACAAATTGAATTCATTTCTCAAGTATTCCGCGCAGGCCCCCCCGCATGGAAAAGTCGAGAAAGTATACGAAAACAGCCGTAAGCCCTCCAGACGAGTTTTTATAAACTCTAGCCTCGTGGATCTCGGCGGCATCACCTTGGCATCCTTGTTGCAGCGACTGTCTATAGATCGACTTAAACGAGTGATAACAGGTTTTGCACGGCAGCACCTATATCGTCCTGCCGCATTAAACTCTCACCTACCAAAATCGCATCTACATCCTGTTCGGCAAGCATAAGAGCATCTTCTGGCGTATAGATTCCGGATTCCCCAACCAGCAAGCAATCATCTGGTACCTGTCGTTTCATATCAACCGTATGTTCGAGATTGGTTTCAAACGTATGTAGATTGCGATTATTCACTCCAATCAGGCTGGCACCGGCGTCGAGCACCCGTTGACAGTTTTCAGGAAAGTAGAATTCCACCAGCGGAGTAAGTCCTAAATCAATCGCTTCCCCATGTAATTTCCTAAGTTGGCAATCATCAAGACATTCAGCGATCAATAACACAGCATCTGCTCCTGCCACTCGGGCTTCCAGTAGTTGATATGTATCGAGAATAAAGTCTTTCCGAAGTATCGGTATATTCACCTGCTGGCGAATGGCTGAGAGAAATTCGAGACTTCCCTGAAAATATTGTTGATCCGTTAGACAGCTTATACAGGTGGCCCCATTCGTTTCGTACGCCTGAGCGATTTTAACCGGATCGAAGTCTTCACGGATTAATCCTGCTGAAGGACTGGCTTTCTTTACTTCTGCGATAAGTTTAATAGGGCCATCGGCAGCCAACGCGGCAAAGAAATCACGGACTTCTGGTGCATTCTCAAGTTGTTGACGTAGGCGTTCTTCTGGCAACATTTTTTTAGCAGCCTCAATTTCAGCCCATTTGGTTTCAACGATTCTATCCAGTACACTACCGGACTGTGACATGATCCCATCCCTTATACTTGTTAAACTCTTCCAGGAATTCCCGTGTCCCGTCTTCACCCAAAAACCGATTCATCTTCCAGTATGGCCGTTTTCCTCTGACAAAACGTCGCTGACGTTCTCGTGGGCGGCCTTCATTCTTACAAACCAGACACTGTTTACCCGTGTGGGTCTGTGTATTGGAAATTGCTCCACAACGACCACAATGTGGGTCAACAAACCAATACACTCCATCGGTTTCTGCTTCAGGAACCAATTGGATGTGTAGTGGTATATCCTCTTCAATACTCAATCGTAATCCCCGCCGAAACACCTCCCAAGGGGGAGTCACCGAACAGGGTGCAAGTTCCAATACTGCCTCAATTACTTCCAATTGGATTTGTCGCTGTGTAAGTGATGGGATTCTCGAAATCCATAATCCATACCAACTTGGGGCAGTCTTATCGAATCTCTGCTGAATTCGCTCTGACAGTATCGGATTTTCGCTCAACAGCTCTTCCAACACGATACGTAAATCGATGCTTCCCTGAGGAACCGTTTCAACCAAATCCGGCAACACAATTTCACTTACAGGCATCAATCCATAGCATCCCACCCAGGCGGAACTATCGATTTTTTTTAAGACGTTTGCAGGACAGGATTGGCATGTGTTAGCAACGCTTTCAGGATCTCCATAGAATTCGAAAACATCATGTACCCTAAACCCTAAAACTTCATCTACCTCGACCATATCGGATTCAAGAGCTTCCACGGCCACACCATCTAGCACTCGATCTTGCTTAACGGCATTTTGGTATACGCGAATCGCTCGTAAGTGACGTTCTGTTCTATTCGGGTCTTGCCAATTGGGGAAGTCCCGCAATGCGCATTCGTGAGCCAGAGCCCAACGAATAAACTCAGGCGTCTTACCTAGCATCATTAATGCTTAAAGTGACGTCGACCGGTAAAAATCATGGGAATCCCATGTTCATTACAAGCTTCAATCACAGACTCATCACCGCGGGAACCTCCGGGCTGAATAATAGCAGCGATTCCTGCCTCTGCCGCGGCATGGATAGAGTCAGGGAACGGGAAGAAAGCATCAGAAGATAGCACAGCTCCTTGGGTTCGGTCACCCGCCTTACGGATGGCAATTTCCACAGAATCAACCCGACTCATCTGACCGGCACCTGCCCCAACCAACGACTGTTCACGACACACCGCAATTGCATTGGATTTGATGTGTCGCACCATCTGCCAGGCAAATTTCAATTCACTAACAAGGGTCTCATTTGGTTCTGTTTCTGTCACAACTTCCCAACCAGGGTAATCATCAGCGATCACATCAGCATCCTGAACAAGCATGCCTCCATGAATATGACGGTAAGACAATTCAACCTGTTGATCTTCAAGTGTGCCAACCTGCATCAGACGCACATTGTTACGCCATTTCGGTTTGGTTGTCAAAATACCGATGGCTGAGGCAGAAAAGTCGGGTGCAACAATCGCTTCGACAAATAAACCTGGCTCGGATAATAATTCAGCGGTTTCCTCATCAACCACTCGATTCATGCCCAGGATACTACCGAAAGCACTCAGTGGGTCACCCGCCATCGCTTTTCTTGTCGCTTCTGCAAGCGAATCTCCCGTCGCAGCTCCGCAGGGATTATTGTGTTTAATCACACTACACGCGGCTTCGGTGAATGGCCGGACAATGTGTAGAGCTGCATCCAGATCAAGCAGATTATTATATGAAAGGTCTTTGCCGTTCAGTTGACGGGCATTGACGACATTGGCTCCCGAGTAACCAACCATTGAATAAACGGCTGCTTGCTGATGAGGATTCTCACCGTAACGCAACTCGTTTTTGAGCCGCAGCGAAATCGTCATATTCCTGGTAAATCCGCCGTCTACCTCTGATTCAGCAAAATAACCAGAGATCGCTCGATCATACTCAGCTGTCATTGCAAAGGCTGCGGCTGATAATTGGTCTCTAGTCTCCTGTGTTGTGCAGCCTGATTCGGTGACTTCATCTAAAACAGAAGAATACTGTTCCGGATTGGTAACGATCGAGGTGAATCTGGCATTCTTGGCTGCTGCACGTACTAGACTAGGACCGCCAATATCAATTTGCTCGATCGCCTGAGCCTTCGTTACGTCGGGTTTAGCAATTGTGGCCTGGAAGGGGTATAGGTTTACGACAACCAGCTCAAAACTAAGAATCTCATGCTCCTCTAAGGAAGCCATATCATCTTCCCGGTCATGGCGACATAGAATTCCCGCAAATATCCGGGGATGAAGCGTTTTCACACGACCGTCCATCATTTCTGGAAAACCTGTGTATTCCGCAACGTCGAGGACTTCAATTCCGCTTTGCTCCAAATGGCGACGTGTCCCACCAGTGCTATAAATTTCGACACCGGCTGCTGCCAGACCTTGAGCAAAGTCGACAAGGCCAAGTTTATCACTAACACTGATCAAAGCGCGTTTAATGGGAGGAGAAGACATTGATGACAGGTTCCATGCATGTAATTTGATAATTCAAACTAGTACTAAGCTGCTCAATCTAATATAGCAACTCAATGCATGAGTGTGGTTTCTTACGAGCAATCGGTCAAGTAGCCGTTTACTGAAACCAACAGTCTTCCCGAAGTGTCAGGCATCACAAGAACTTTAGTTTTGAAAGGGATTCTTAGGCGGAGCATTTCCGCCCCCGTTATTGCCTGGAGCAAACGGGTTATTGGCAGGTGGATTGTTTGCCCCCCCATTATTACCCGGAGCAAACGGATTGTTGGCTGGAGGCTTGTTCCCGCCAAACGGATTATTCGGGGGAACAACGGGTGGCATTGGATTCCCTGCTGGTGCCACAGGACCGTTGGCCGGTTTATCGACGTTTTGGTCTTCCTGTTCATCTTCTGCAACAGCCAGTGCTGTTTCATCGATATGTAACAGCGGATATTTCTGATGAATTTCACGAACACATTGAAGCAGTCCTGTTCGAGTGCCCATATAAATTCGATCCGTCAGTGGGTTACTTACGACAAAATCCACTTTTCCTGCCGCAACAGTTTTGGTCCGACCACCGGAATCCAAATTAAGAATCATCAAATTTCCCAATCGGTCGAGTGCATACAGGCGTTTACCACTAGCAGCAACGATCCGTTGCATATTTGGTTGCGACCAGACGATATCACCATTTCGCATATCTAAGCAGTAGCAATTTTTATCACGAGAGACGATATAGGCACGATTCTTCACAAGCACAGGTTCATTAGTCAGCACTTCTCCCAAACTCTGACGCCACACCATGTCTCCTGTCAATTCGTCAACACAGTAAACAAACCCATCAATGCAATTGGCAACATAGCGACCAGGTGCCTGATAGGCAATCGGTGCGATGACTTTACCGAGTGTATTCACGCGATACCACATGGAAGCCTTGGCTGTACCGGCTACGTAGACATTTCCCCGATCTGTCGACCAGGCAATACTACGCTGGCCTAACACAGGTTGTGATAAAACTCGACCGTTGGATGGAAGCAGCTCTGGTTTCCAGTTGAATACATCGAGGTTGTATACCTCGACACGATTTTCGATTGAAGGGACAAAAATACGTTTGCCTAAAGAAACAGGGCCGGCACCCGGAATTGCCTGAAGCTTTCGAGACTCGATAACCGCGCCATCTGTATTTCTCAAAATGAAGATTGAGATACCTGTAATCACAACGGTATGTTCATCATTTGTGCATACACCTGACGTGGGATGCTTCGGATCGCCTACCTGAGCGGTCCATAGCACTTCTCCTGTCTCTGCGTTTAGCAACTGGACGTCACCTCTATCGGAAACAACCGACATATAAATCTTAGGGATCGTATGTTCGTTGATTTCACTTTCGCCACCATTTTGGCGAATTAAGGCCGATTGCTCTGTTGCCCGTTTCCTAGCCTCTTCTCGCCCCAATGGTCGTCCAAAATTATCCAGATCCTTATCCCGTATAAAGTATGACTTATCTCCATCGGTAACCTCGAAACTCCAGTCTGCTTCTGTCGAACTAACATGGAGATAGACGTCGGCAATCTCGCTGGCAAAGGGATTTTTAGCGGCTTGCATATACCATGAGCGTTCCAGCCCAAGAGTTCGCGCAGTGTTATTAGTTATCAATCCTGTCGATGCGAGCTGTCCAAAACTGACAGAACTCACTACGAATAGGAACAGCAGTGCTAGCGGGGAATGAGCGTAATTCTTACGCATGGTATAGACACCTAAAAAACAATAAATCGACCAGCAAAATATCTAGTTCTAGAAACGCCTCACAATGTAATCATACAACGTGAAACCCCAAAGAATAGAGATTTTCCTTCTCATCTTATATCGTCGGCCCATTTGGCCCGTTCTGTACTGAAATCCATGATTTTTGGATTCGACATAGAAATCAAGTCACACCAATCGCTACAGCTCAAATCCTGCTAATTCACCGAACAGTTGCTACAACCGATTCAATCAAACCTCAGGTCTAGAGCCAACGTCCATATTTTCCTCCTCAACAAACGTTTACCCCCATAGACCGAGTACCTTTAGCCTCCTAAATTGAAAGAATACGGTAAGAACCCTTTTAGCGTGCTAACTAGTCGTTCGGAACAACTATCACCTAGGAGAACCTCTTGGTGTCCAAAGTATCAAATCTGAATTCAGAAGAATTTGATGCTTTGGAGCAACTGCTGGGTTACCTTAATTTCTCTTCGGGATCTCCTGATCCCCAATTCCTCAAAAACCTCAATGTCGTCTGGCGTTATCTGGCTCAGCAATATCCTGACGACACATGGACGCATCTTTACGACTTTCTGACCGATGCCATTTCTCATTTCACCGAGGAAAAGGAAGCATTTGCAAGAGTCGAACAAGCCAAGTTGGTTCTGGAAATCACTTTTGACCAATTACTGCGTTCCTACTTTTTATTTCATCAGGACCTCCTTTTTCACTCCAGTGAAATCCAAGTGTTTAATGCGTTTTTTATAGGCCGCGCATTTGAAGTTGTCCTAAAAAACGGTCCTCGGTTTGAATCTTTGGATACCGAGACCCTGATGGATCAATTCAACGACTTCGTCGGTTTTCGGCCTGTCGCCACATTAGAAACACAAAAGCATGAACCTTACCTCAACGAGTGGTTACGTCCGGTACCACTTTACATTCAGGGAGCGGGTGTCTGCGAAGGTCCCTACAAAGATGTAATCGAGCTTACCATCAAATTACTGGAGAAAACCGATGAGTCAATTTTGCGACAAGCCGGTTTTCACCCAGAGAAGCTATCCGAGCTAGCCATTGATCCTCGGGCCTACGATTTTGATCATCCCGTTAATAAGAGACCCAATCATCATTTTGGTATGTGGGATCCTCATCATATTGACCGGGAAGGGTATTATGATCGCTATATCATTCAAATGGTTACCCTCGATTCACTGATGACACGGTTCACGGATCGTAACGACCTTCCTGCGGATGAACTATTGTTTGAAGCATCTGCAGTGCTTGCCGGCACCATTCTGATGGCTTCAGGAATCAGTGGATGGGGGCCTGCCTGCCACGACTCTTCCACTAATCTCTCAAAGCTAATGCCTCGTATCGCAACTTATCGCGATGAATTTTACCGCCAGCTTCTGGGGCAAATAGATCGTGAGCATCGAGACCGTCTCGCCGAAGAAGCATTGATTCGGCATCAGCCATTTGGCTCTGCTCGGCAGCATCTCAATGCTCAATTAACCGAGACGCGAGCGAGCCAACTTGAACATATTCATTTGGGACAGGTCTTTGCTTTTATGGGACACCACGATGCTGCTCGTGATAAGGTCAGTAAAGTCCCTGTTCCATCAGCCCGATTCCGTTGCCGTATAGCCTGCCAGCTGGATCAATCTCTTCAGGCTCTGGATAATAATGACCTGGAACAAGCCGTTGATATTACCTCGTCAATCTTCTACTTAATACAGCGATCTATCCAGTGTGGAGCCTTTGTGGATCCCTGGAATATCCTCGGGTTTGATTGTCAATTCAGTCTGTTTCCTGCCATGGAAAACAGTGTGCATGACCATCGTATTGACGAACTGATAATCATTATCGAACAATTCTTTGCCTTGCTGGCCAAAGCCTGGAGCGAAGCCGCAGCCGGAGATAATCAGGAACTCTGTAGTCGAATTGATAAGAATTTTCATGAAGCGGCAGTATGGTGGTACAAATATGCAGCACATGAGGTCAACAGTGTACACGCAGCTAATCCCTTTGAACTTTATCATGCAGCCAAGCGAGTCGCCGAAGCTTTAAATCTGTGGTACAAGGACAACACAAGTGCGGGGAGTGTAAAATTCTGGGCACCATACGTACAGCTCTTCGACTCACCCAAAGCTTATTCACTGGTCGTTCACTCCCTATTGGAACAAGGTGACCAAATTGCTTCCCGAGCTCTACTTATCAACTGGCTTAGCGAAGCAGATAATGTTCCGCTTGAGCAGAATGATTCGTCCTATTACATCCTTTCGCGTCGCTGGTTACTTGATGTTCTGAGTCAATCCTCGGCACAACTCCTAACAGCCAATGAAAAGAAGACTCAGGATTCTCCTCGTGAGACCTGGGATAAGATTCGGAAGTACTTTGATTACCTTGAGGTCAATTCAGAGTCATATTGGGATGTACCTTCCTTTGATCTAGGAGCCAAGAGTAGCGGGCCTGTTGCAGAGACCGAGTCCGAGATACCTGATGAAGAGGACGAACATGATATCTTCAGTGCCGCTTATGAGGATGTCTCTTACGTTGATACCACCGATGACGGCATTGAAGGTAATATCTTTGACAACTCGAATTCCAGTCAGGATGAATTACTTCATGCCGGGGAAGAAATCGATCGCCGACTTGCTTTTCATGACAGTCTGGCACAACAGTGGAAGATTGCTGGGCTGGGGCATGCAATTGTCATGCGACAGAGTTGTGAAGAACCGGAACAGGAATTTGTCCAGGCCAGTCGTGACACTATTGCAGCCTGGTCAGATCGTCTCCGCCAAAACCGTCAACAACTTGAACAATTACTTGAGTCGATAGGCAGCTACGTCATTGTGGCGTCTGGTGGTGATTTTGAATCTATGACAGAGTACGACCGTCAACGCGTGACTCTGGAATCACTCATGGAACGTGTCATTTCAACGATCATTGAAGTGACTGACACTCGAAGAATTCTTGACTCCGTTGTTCTCTTTCTGGAAAACAACCTTGAACCAGAACGTCAGGAACCTACCATTGTTGAATTTCATCAACTGACACTTTCCATTTTTGCTGCATTGATTCAGGGAGATCACGACACTGTCAGAAAACACTGGCAGCAACTTCTGGATGGTTTAGCACAGTTGCCACTGCTGTATATCCCACTATCCAAAGGTGGGGATCCACAGGAAATTGTTTTACGTAGAGTAAGGCAACGTACGATTTCCGACCTCTTGCTATGGCTTCCCCGCATGGGGTTGGTGGTGGAAACATGCCAGTTAGTGGAAACAGCTCGTCATATGGAACTACAGCATCCAGCAGGCCTTGGCGCTGTTACTGAATTTGATGAACTATTTCATATCGGCTATGAAGCGATTATCGAGTGTCTGATCAGCTCAGCTCCCCACTGGTCATCAACTAATGAAACCTCGACAGAACTGATGGATAAGGATGAGCAAACGACTGAACCTACTCACACTAGCGAGGAAGAACAATTAGTACAGACATTGGAACAGGTCACCGAAGCCTTGCTAAGCAGTTGGCTTGAACACAGTCAGACTCTAAGGTTGTCTATTCTGGAACGAGTAGCCCATCGCAATACCTGGGAAAACGTCGTTCAATTCATAGAAAAATTTGGTGGAGAGATTTTCACACAACAATTTTTGGCTATGGGAAACATTCGTGGTATCCTGTTGCAGGGAGTGGATACCTGGTTGCAGGCTATAGGTGATGAACCTCACCTGGAACTTAGATTACTCGATGCACTAGACCGGGATATCCCCTTTAAAGAGGCCGCCAATATTCTCTCACTCATTCTTGAGTCTATCGTAGAGAACTACTCGGAATACCGTGATTACAACAGCACCACGACTCAAAGTGACCGCGGCGAATTACTATATACGCTTTTAGATTTCCTTCGCTTACGCGTCCGATATGACCGCATCTGCTGGAATCTGCGACCAGTAATCCTCGCTCATAAACTACTGGTATCTCATGACAACGATGTGGCTGCACACATCTGGCGTGAAAGTCTGGCCGATCGTATTCAGGAAGAAGCCGATATGTTCGTCACTCGTCTCAAAAAACTACAGTCTCAATATTCCATCCGCATGAGGACTGTTGCAGATAGGGTTGAAGAACGATTTGTGCGGCCAATGGAAGTGGATCACCTCCGTTCACTCGTAAAACCCAGTCTGGAAGAAAGTAAAGATATCCGCGCCGGTCGTCCTAGTTTTGATGAATTGCTAAGGATCACCGAGGAACTTTTGGAAAATCCTTCAGGAGCTGGTTTGGAAGTTCCGTCCTGGTTAATCGCATTAGAAGAAGAGATCGAATTATTGCGTTATCCGGACTACATTAAGCATGATGAAAAGCGATTGCGGGAAGTCATTCCACAAACCCAATTATCGTTTCACGAGCTTCAGCAACAGCTTACCTGGTGGCTAGAGCAACAATAGCCCGCGGAATTACAGCAGGTGAGGCCAGAGACTGTCGCTTACAAGCAATCCTTGTTCGGTAAGGCTCAGCCGACCATTCTGCCGCTGCATGAAACCCTGCTCTATAAACATATCAATTTCTTTCCCAGCCAACTCCATTGGTTTCACTCCGGTTTTTTGCTGGAACCACTCATCAGTTATACCGTCGAGTCGACGCAACGCAAAAATCAAAATCTCCCGATGCAGATCCTCGCCAGTCACTCGTTCTGATTCGGCAACGACTGATTGACCATTCAAGGCCTTACGTATGTAAGCCGTTGTACTTTGATGATTGACTTCTCGGTATCCATTAACAAATCGAGCTGCTCCGGGTCCGGCGGCGTAATATTGTTCTCCAAACCAATAAGCTTCGTTGTGTCGACATTCATATCCGGGCCGGGCGTAGTTTGACACTTCGTAATGATGATACCCCTTTGCTCTTAGTATTCGGCGGGCTGTTAGATAAAACTCACGTTGCTCATCGTCACTTAACTCCTGCAATTCACCCTTTTCGAATCGACTCCAGAAAGGAGTCCCCTTTTCAATCGTCAATCCATAGGTGGAAAGATGCGTTGGATTAAATTCCAATAGTGAGTTTAGATCAACAATCCACTGATCCAGCGATTCTCCAGGGACTCCAAAAATCAAATCCATCGAAACCGATGAGATCGAAGACAGCATTTCAAAGCACGCTCTCAGTTGCTCCGAATTATGATTGCGTTCAAGCGTTTCCAATTTCTCTGAATTAAAAGACTGGCCGCCCAAACTCACCCTATTAATTCCAGCTTTTTGAAATATTTCCACATAGTCAGGGGTGATGTCTTCTGGATTTGCTTCTGTTGTAAATTCTCCGTTGTCAGCCAGAGGAAACCAGTAATGCAATAGTTCCACTAATTCCCCAAACTCGGATAGCCGCAATTCAGTTGGAGTACCTCCGCCGAGAAACAATGTATCTACTTCCTTAGGTTCGCCAAATAGTTCCAATTCCGCTTGGAGAGCTTGGAGATAGGAGCGATGGAGATCCTGTCGGTCAGCGATCACGGTGAAATTACAGTAGCCACAGCGATGGCGACAGAAAGGCACGTGAATATAGGCGGACCGAGGAGCGTGCATAGCCAACTCGAACTGCCTTTCTACAACCACAAATGGAGACGCTCTGCCAATGAATCAGGTAACGCGTCCTGAACGAGCTTCTTCACTTGATGATAGTTGTACCGTGTACTGAAATGTGAGGCGATAATCAATTCGTTCTCAAATTGGTCAGCACGATCTACAAAATCTGAAAGATGCATATGCCCATTTTTACGGATTTTCTCCTGACTATGGTCCTCGGCAACGAACGTCATCTCTGTAATCAGGATTTTTGCCTGATATAAAGCTGGCGTCAGGTCCAAACCTTCAACACGAGTGTCACCGGTATACCCTAGCAATGGGATACGAATTTCCCGGGATACCTGCTCGCCGGACTGCCGCAAATCTCGGATCGCATCTCCTGGTAACGCGGCATACTCAGGTTTCAGCTTGTTTCGTCGATGCCAGACCAAAAAACTCAATGCCGGAACCGTATGACGGGTTTCACCCACCGTCACAATGTACTCCCGATTCAATTCAATCTCATCGCCAGGCTCGACCCCGATTAGTTGGCAAGGTAACCGTCCGCGATCCAGCTTTGTATAAGCTTTCAGAATTTCATGGACTGTGTCAACTGCATGGGATGGCAGATAGATATTGGGAGGATCCATCTTCATCATCCGTCGCCGCGCCACATAGACCGGTAATGCGACAATGTGGTCCATATGGCAGTGTGTGATAAACCAATTGGGAGTCCCCATGAATTCCCAGGGGTGTGCTCCTAAATCAAAACCCAACTTGAGTTCAGGGACCCGCCAATACGTCTGGACTGCAGCGCGCGAGAACCCTTCGATCGTAAGATCGCCATGAGTCATCGATTTGACAGGTAAATTTTTCACGTTCAGACTTTGAAAACAGATCGTATCAGGAACGACTTGAATTATGAATTGGAAAAGAGATTCTATCCAGACGAAATCAACCCAGGCTCAGATAGATTACATGAAGTAGCCCTATCGCATTTTTGTGGGCATGTCATCAAGTACAGGCTTTTTGTGGTCGTACTCTTCCACATTGGATACATCAATATCTGCATTAAATCCATCACCTGCTGTAACCCAGATGTCGCCGCCCACATTGTCCTGAATTGCCTCCACACCATGATGTCGCACCAATTCCAAAATTGATAAAAACATCCCAATAATGGCAGTCTTGTGCATTCCCATCTGAAAGAATTGTGAGAGTGCAACACGGCCCTCCTTCACAATTCGGCGATGAATCTGACGCATATAAACATGAATCGGTGTATCATCTAGAATCACCGTTTCCTGAGGAGCAATTTGAATATCCTTCAGAATACGTCCCATTGCACTAACCAAATCCCACAACTCCACGTCCTGGATGGGTTGTTCCGCCATATTAATCTTACGGGGGGGTAGATCGTTGGTTTGACGGACGTGCCGCTGGCCCCATCCACGAGCCCGGGTTTCCAGCATCATCGCTGCATCTCTATATTGTTTGTACTCCAGTAACCGCTGTACCAACTCATCTCGAGGATCCTCGATCTCTTCTTCAACTTCTTCAACTCGAGGTAGAACCAAACGGGATTTTATCTCCGTTAATGTGCTGGCAACTTCAAGGAAATCGCCGACCTCATCAATTTTTAGATGTTCGATAATCTCCAGAAACTCCAAATACTGATCTAATACCTCAGCAATCGGAATGTCTGTCACATCGACCTCATGCTTACGCACTAGATAAAGTAATAAATCGAGAGGCCCTCGAAATATACTCAGCTCAACTCGAAAGTCTTCAACTGCATGAGACACGCTTTTAGCTCTTTACCTGAAGTTATCAGTTCATTGGGAGTTCTAATTGTCTGGAATCGTAATCCCTGTGGCACCGTTTCTCCTAGATCAATTCCCTTGTTGATTACCAAAAAAACTATCAATTAATGTTGCCTTATTTTTGCTAAAGACGTACTGTGCAATTAAGAGCACAACAAATCCCTCCGTTAAACTCACTCGAACCACGTGCTCTCCCACCACGAGTACTCCTCACCCCCTTTCCCTTTGTGGGGAAAACCTGTCAAACGATGTGGCTTTATCGCCACTTTTTCATAAAGAATCCCCAAAAAAGCACTGCCCCAAAAAGCACTGTGAGCTTCCCTATGATTAAGGCCCTGCTCGCAGGTGTTTGAGTTGTAACTTCGTTAAAAGCGTAGTGGAGAAAGTTTGATGATTGAAATTAAACATGCGACAACGCGTGATGTCTTGTATCGACTTGAATACAATTCGTTTCAGGAAGCTCACCTCGATAATGCAAAGATTGCCGGAGCGGATCTTTCCAATCTGGATCTTCGCGGCGTTACGTTTCGAAATGCTGATTTGCGCGAAGTAAATTTCAGCGGAGCTAATCTTCAGGGGGCGATTCTAAAAAATGCGAACCTTAGTAGAGCGAATTTTGAGTCAGCAAATTTGCAGCAAGTTGATTTAACCAATGCATTTCTTGATGACGCATGTTTTGTCGAGGCCGACTTATCTCACGCAATTCTGCGGTATAGCAAAATGTCCAATGCTGATTGCAAGGGGACTATCTTCCTGCGAGCCGACATCAGCCTGGCTGACTTGAATCAGGTGAACTGTAATGACGCCAACATGGCACATTGTGATCTACGTGGTACCAATCTGGCTGGTGCCAACCTTAATGGCGCTAATCTGACCGGCGCCAACATGCTCGATGCCAAAATGATTGATGTTCGGATGACTGGCGTCCATATGGAGAATGCCATTGGCCCCCATGGACAAATGGTTCCCACACATCGTATCGAAAAGAAGTATTCACGATGGTGGGAATTTTGGAAACGTTAATTGATCAACTCAGGAATCACATACGGACCGCGGGGAATTACCGCGATTGATGCATTTTCACCATGCACGCTCAGTGCATGGTGCACCGCTGCCTCGACGCTTTCAGAGGATTTAACATAGAGGCTATCTATCGTTTCTGCAGATAAGCCATCTGTCACAACCCTGACGTCAGCTTTGCGCAATACTTTAGCCAGCATTTCTAACTGCCATTGATCCATAACAAAGTAATCAGGAGACATGATCGCTTCCATAAAGTCGTCAATGCTCGGATGACGCTGAAAAAGACTGGCAAATTCAGGACTTCCTATTCCTTCACTCATACTTGCGGCTACGATAATCGTGCCCCCCTGTTTCACAATCGGCACTGCGGCCATCATTCCCTTTACGCTTTGGTAAAAGGTAGTATCCAGTGGATAACCTGCCGAAGATGTAACGACTATGTCAAAGGGATGTTCCACTTGATCCACAACGATGTTCCGACAGAAATCAGCGCCTTGCTGAAAAGCACTTTGTTGATCACCAGCGACAAATTTAAGCGGCCGACGATGAGCATCAATAATGACATTGACGATAAAATTACAACCAGCTCTATTCGCTATCCAGGAGTTTTCACTATGGACAGGATTGCCTTCCAATTGCCCGGTGGTAGCCAGTGGATGTTCCAGGAATTTAGGACTATGCCAGGCTCGGATCGTTTCCAATCCTGCGATACCAGGGCAAATTAACTTACGGCCTCCAGAGAACCCTGCCATGAAATGCGGCTCGATCAATCCCACAGTGATCTTCATTTCCGCTTCCATGTAATGAGTATTTATCCACATTGGAATTCCACGTGGCGACTTACCCAGAAAAACGAGTTGGCGTCTATCCTGTGCATCATGATTGATGATCGTATATTTTTGGGCAATTTCCTCCCCCACCATTTCGACGATTTCATTCGGGTGACTAGGGCGATGTAATCCTGTGGCAATCAGAATCTTAACCTTCTCAGGCTCTATTCCACCCGTATGTAATACTTCAAGTAGCGGCTCGAGTATAAGCTGGTTTGGGACGGGACGGGTAATATCACAAATAACGATGCAGGCAGAAGAACGCCCCTGAACTATTTCACTCAGGGGCGGGGCATTCGTCGGATTATTTAAGACTTCCTGCAGAGCTTCTCTATCGGTTCGATTCGGTTGATCTGCAATTGGCGTAGCTGACTGGTAGGTTAACGTCCTGACATTCAGGTGATCCGGCAGACGAACCAGAAGGCCTGATTTACCATAGTCCAGATGTATCTCCATCAGCTAGGGAACTATTCTGCCGCAGTCTCGCCCGAAGCATCGTCTTCATCGACTTGCTTCACCTTTTTCTTACGTTTCAAAGAAACTTTAGCGACGCGAACCTTTGGCAGGCCGTATGGAGAATCTCCCTTATTCCAGCGTTCTTCTTCCGTAAGCTGCTTTAATCGCTCAACACGAGTCAGCACATTACGGCTCTGAATAGAGCCACGAGAAATCTTCAAACTTTTATCGATAGTCATTATTTAAGCTCCAAGGTCTAACTGGAGAGAACAATTTCGGTGTCAGAATCCCTAAGTATAGAACCCCAAAATCGTATCATCAACCGCTAAAAAAGCGTTGACTAGGCGATTCTCGGCAGTTTTAAGCCGCGACTTAACAATGAATACAGTTTTGGGGTCTTTATCTAAACATTTACCGTTTCAACACTATTGATCATCTGGAGGAACTTATCTGTTGTTTTAGGCCGATCATTAGGATCGACGGACATACATAACATTATTGCCTCTGCCAGCTTGGGATGTAGTTTCGGTTTGTACTCCAGAATAGAAGTAGGCTTGAGCGTATCATGACTTAACGCTGCTAGTCCTGAGGCATCATTGGAAGGCCACGGAAGTTCAAAGGTTAACAGTTGGTAAAAGGAGACGCCCATCGCAAAGATGTCCACCCGATGATCCGTTTTTCGCCGACGAACAATTTCAGGAGCCATATAAAAAGGTGTCCCGGTTCTATTACCAGGCTGATGGAATGGTGGTTCATCCGGAAGCGAAAGCCCAAAATCAAATAGTTTGACAGCAGAACAATCCGGAGTCGCGATAAAGTTCCTTGGACACACATCCCGATGTATAAACCCTGCTTTGTGAACGGCACCAAGCGCTTCCGCAAATTGCCTAATCAAGTTCAGACGCTTACCTTCAAGCATTGAATCCCGATCATAGATCATGGCATGTAAGCCCGCGCCTTTGAGATACTCCATCACCAGATAGTTTTGTTTCGTTGACGAGGTACCGTATTCATAGGTCTTCACGACATTCGGGTGCACGACTTTACTGGCAATCAATCCTTCCGGAGGTTTTTTCAAGGCCTTAAAGCGTTGCTCAAAAAGAGCCGTTTTTTCAGAGTCTGCAATCTTCAAACCGACAATTCGATCGGTTTCCCGATCACGGGCCATGAAAAAATTAGACATCGTACCTGAGACCGCTGTACGAACAAATTCGAAACGTTTTTCTATATTGACGTTTTTACGGTAAACCGTCTTTTGATTACCATCGGACTTCCGTTTTCCACCGAAGAGAGTTTTGACGTTGTCGAACAACCCCATAGATCATCCCTATTCATATAGCTTGATAAGCTATGGCTCTAATTGTCTCTAATGCTCTGACCCGCTCATTGCCTATAAGCACGTCTCAACAAGTTATTTCCCAACGTAGTCGATCGTGCGAGCGATTTCGCTCTTCAATTTGCGACGTGAAACAATACGGTCAACATAACCGTGCTCTAAAAGGAATTCGCTCGTTTGAAACCCTTCCGGCAGCTCAATACGAATCGTCGCCTTAATTGTTCGGGGACCTGCAAAACCAATAAGCGCTTTAGGCTCGGCAAAACATATATCACCCAAGGCAGCAAAGCTGGCAGCAACACCTCCCATAGTGGGATTGGTTAATACGGAAATAAAGAACCCACCCCGTTGGTCATAACGAGCAAGGGCCGCAGACACTTTAGCCATCTGCATCAGGGAAAGAATCCCTTCATGCATACGAGCACCGCCGCCCGATCCGCTAATAATAATCAGAGGCAGATTTTGCTCAGTCGCTCGTTCGATCAGGCGAGTCAGTCGTTCACCGACAACCGACCCCATACTTCCCATGATAAAAGCGGAATCCGTGACCCCAATGGCAACACGTCTGGCTCGAATCATGCCACAACCGGTCAATGC
>MDSW01163582.1_pt1 | contig 18416 bp, 15 predicted proteins | sample 811171 | NCBI WGS metagenome assembly MDSW01 (sample SAMN05326641, study PRJNA326480) | marine metagenome | isolation source: seawater | place: Atlantic Ocean: North West | collected 2012 | reverse complement strand
TTATGCTGCAGGAATGTATAAGTTACAGTTTAGCTCGGAGGATATTGCTGCTGGAACATATTTTGTTCGTATGTCAGCAAGAGGGTTCTCAGTTACTAACACAATGAATGTTGTTAAGTAAGACAAATAAAAATAAGTTTAGATTAGATAGTGTATAAATACATAGGAATACTTTTGATAGTTTTATGGTTAACGCCAGGATATTCTCAAAATGATACAATATTTCTATCAGATACAACTTTTAGAGTTGGAACAGTGATTGGACAAGATGAATTTAATATTCGCTATATTTCTGTAGAATCGGATAAAAAAAATATTCATACAACACCTGTTGAAGATGTTAAAAGTATTGTTTATAAAGATAAATTAATAGAAGTTTTTTGTGACATAATGTCTAGAAAAAAATTTCTCGGAACCGAAGAAAGTATTACCATAAATTATGGTAATAGAGACAGTTTATGGATCGATAAAAAAATATATACATTAATGACAAAGGAATTAAAAAAATATAACTCTATAATAGATGTGTTGAATTATATGGGCAGCGAAGGCTGGCAAACATTACGATCTTATAGCGCATCAAATAACTCTTATACTATTGAACACTATATATTAAAAAAAGAAATAACAAAATGAAATATTATACAACTTTATTCACATGTGCCTTTTTAGTAAGCTTTCAGTTATCAGCTCAATCATTAGATTGTTTATGTGAAAGTAGATATCAGACAGAGGTTTTTAGCTCAGTAAATGTTGAAACAGTAACATACTCAGATGTCTATAATTTACAGATGGATATATATACTCCTAATGACGATAATTGTAGCAATAGGCCTTTAATTATTTTAGCACATGGTGGTTCCTTTATTGGAGGATCTAAAACGAATCCAACAATGGTAGACTTGTGTGAAACATTTGCTAAACGAGGTTATGTGGCAGCGTCAATTAATTATAGATTAGCAACTAGCTCAACGGTTCTAGGTCCATTTTCTGGCTTGTTTTGGATGACAGATTTAGAAAATGGAATTAAAGTCATTTATAGTGCTATGACGGATGCTAAAGCTGCAGTTAGATTCTTTAGAAAGAATTTTATCGAAAGTGATAATAGTTATGGAATAGATCAAAATCAGATTTGGATGGGAGGGAATTCTGCCGGAGCATGTTTAGGTCCACATATGAGTTATGTAAATAGTTTAGATGAGTTTGTTTCAGGAATTGATGTAAGTGGACAAGATTATGCCCTGAGTTTAGCCAACGATAATGGTGGAATAGACGGGAATAGTGGTAACGCTGGCTATTCCTCAGAGATTAGTGGAATGATTAATTTAGCAGGGGCTTTGCACACAATTAATTGGGTAGATGAATCGGATACTACACCTATTGTCAGTTGTCATGGCACAGAGGACGAAACTGTTCCAGATGAATGTGGCACAATCCTAAATAGTCCAACTAATTTAACGGCTTGTGGAAGTATGGCAATACATCCAATCATTTCAAATTATGGAGTTGAAAATGACTTGTTAATTTATGAAGGGGAGGCTCATTGCCCTTGGGATGGAAATGCATTATATAAACAACAAATGATTGATTTTGTGACAAGTTTTGTATATAATAATATCCAATGTGATCAAACCTATATTGAAGAAATATATTCAGAAAAAAAATTATTATATAATGTTGATATGTTGGGTAGAGTTTCATCTTCAAATCGTGGATTTATATTTAGTGTCTATTCAGACGGAACAGTTAATAAAAAAATATATTAAATTTTAATAAAATTAATAGTGTTATCTTGTTATGTAGATGGCATCATTTAACGTATATAAAGCTTCTGCAGGATCTGGAAAGACATATACCTTAGTCAAAGAGTATATTAAGACCGGATTATTGAATAAAGGAAAAATTACGCATAAATCCCTACTGGCAATTACATTTACAAATAAGGCGGCTAGCGAGATGAAAAATCGCATTGTGACTACCTTGTTTCAGTTTTCAAAAGGACATAAAAAAATTGATTCATCTTTTCAGTCTATTTATAAAGACTTGAAAATAGAATTAAATTTTAGTGATGAAGAGCTATGTTTAAAATCAAAAAAGTTTTTATCTGACATAATCCATTACTACGGGTATTTCTCTGTTTCAACAATAGATAAGTTTATTCATAAAATTATTCGAGGATTTACCTATGAACTTAATCTTCCTTCAAATTTTGAAGTAGAAATGGATAATAAAAAAATTATACAAGAAGGTGTATATTCACTATTTGATGATCTAGGACGAGATGCCACAGTAACACAAAATTTAATTAATTATTCAATTTATAAAACACATGAAAACAAAAACTGGGACATAGAGGAAGACTTATTAAAATTAAGTGATCAATTATTTAAAGATCATAAAAGTTTTATAATCCAAAATTTATCGGATGCAAAAACTATTTTTAAAAAACAAAAAGAAATTCATACGATAATTGATCGCTTTGAGAAAAGAGTAGATGTTATTAAAGATCAACTAAACCCATTAGTTAAAGATATACCAGATCATGTTTTTCCATATCAGGATTTACCTCGGTATTTAAAAAAACTAAGGAAAAAACCATATTTAGGAATACAGTTTTCGAAAAGATTATATCAATCTTATAATAATAAAAAATGGTATAAAAAATCAGAAGATATTACATATAAACAACAAGTAGATAGTATTTCTAAATCGTTAGAAGACTTATTGAGTCAATTGTTATTATTAATAGATTCAGATTATTCAAAGTATTTATTTTATAGAAGCTGTTACAGATCGTTTTTTTTAGTGTCACTGCTAAGTAGAATAGATCAGAAAATAGGTGTACTAAAAAAGAATAATAATATAATTCATATATCAGAGTTTAATCAAATTATAAGTAATTTTTTACAAAAAAGTCCTGCGCCTTTTATTTATGAAAAAATAGGTAATCGATATAATCACTATTTTATCGATGAATTTCAGGATACTTCAAAAACACAGTGGCATAATTTAATCCCATTGCTTGAGGAGGCTCTCTCAACAGGCGGTACATGTTTAATTGTTGGAGATGGTAAGCAGTCTATTTATAGATGGAGAGGAGGCGAAGTAGAACAGTTTTTAGCATTGTCTAGTTCTACAAATAAAACCTTTTTAAATCACTTTAAAGTAGATATAAAATCACTAGATACTAATTATAGAAGTGGAGACAAAATAGTTAATTTTAATAATACATTTTTTTCTTTTTTGTCTCAGCATTTATCGGAACCATACAATAAATTATATAAAAATTTAGATCAAAAACATCATCGGAGTGAAACCGGATATGTTGAAGTTGAAGTATTAGATTCTAAAGGTTTAGTATTGGAAAACCAAACACTTGAAAAAACCTATAAAAATATTATGGACGCTAAAAAAGACAATTATTCTTTTTCAGACATAGTTGTTTTAACTAGAAGCAATAAAGATATTACAAAAGTAGCCACCTATTTAACAGAGAAAGGAATTCCAATTATTTCTTCAGAATCACTATTGTTAAAAAAATCCATTCTAGTACAATTTTTAATAAATAATTTGATTGTTTTAAATGATGAATCAAATTTTTTATCGAAAGCTAAATTATTGACAAGTTTGGCTTCTGAAAATAAAATTAAATTAGAATTTTCGCATGAAATCATATCTAAGTATTCAACATCAAACAACATTGATTTTTCAAAATTTCTAAACAGTATAGGGATTAATTGGAATCTGAAAAAATTAAAAAAATTAAGTATATATGAATTAATAGAAGAACTTATCCGGGTATTTAAAATAAACCAGGCAAATAATTTATATATAAGATTTTTTTTAGATTTTGTTTATGACTTTTCTATTAAAGAGAGTAATTCTATTATCCGGTTTTTAAATTTTTGGGATCAAAAAAGAGACACATTGTCAATTATTATTCCACAAGGTATTGATGCAGTGGAACTTATGTCTGTTCACAAATCAAAGGGGTTACAATTTCCAATTGTTATTATGCCATTTGTAAATTGGAAAGAAGATTTAGGCAAGGAAAAAGATTGGTTTGATGTTGCTCCGTTTTTAAATAATAAAGAAAATAATTCCAATTTTTTTACACTACTTCCATTAAACAAAGAACTTGAAAAATGGCCTCCTCCATTTCCAAGGAACTATCTAAATCATAAAAATAAAGTGTTGTTAGATAATATAAATATTTTATATGTTGCAATGACTCGTGCCAAGGATAGATTATATGTTATTAGTAATTCAGATACTCGGAAGGGAAATATATTTCAATACTTTCTTTCCTTCTTTAAAACACTTCAAACTCCACAGTTTGGTAATAATATATTTAAGGATGGTCAAAAAAGAAAGTTAAAAGCTTGTAATAATAGAATCACACACATTAAATATAAAGATTATGATTCATCAGAATGGAGGGAAAGACTAAGAATAAGAAAAAAAAGAGGTTTTAATAAAAGTTTAAAACAAAGGTTTTCAATTGTTTGGGGAGATCTAATTCATGAAATAATGGCAAGTATTAATAAAATTGAAGATTTGGAACCTGCTCTAAAGAAAATGAATATAAAATATAAATATGGCCTAAGAACATATAATAGAATTAAAATGGAAATTAGCAGTATTATTAATGATAGTAAAATAAAGCATCTTTTTAATTCGGAACTAAATACTTTTTTAGAAACGAGTATTATTACTAGCGATGGGAGTATTTATAGACCCGACAGAGTTGTTGAGCATTCCAAGACAGTCGCATCTTTAATTGATTATAAGACGGGCTTAAAAAACAAATCACATATTCATCAATTAAATAAATATGAGTCTATTTTATTACAGCTAGGCTATGGTAAAATAAACAAGTATTTAGTATATCTATCTTTAGGTGAAATAATAGAATTATAATGGAAAACAGTTTTTTATTTAAAATATCAAAACAGTTGTTAAGGGATTATGTTATTTCGGATCTTGTGATTATTCTTCCCTCTAGAAGGTCGTCGGTTTTTTTAAAAAAAGAGATTGCAAAGTCAATTGATAAGCCTACTTGGCTTCCAAGGATTTATTCAATAGATGATTTTATTTTTGAAGTAAATAATTTCAATTCAGCATCTAGTTTAGAGTTGTTTTTTTCATTTTATGATGTTTATGAATCGATTGTTCAAAAACCTCATAGTATTGAGAGATGCTATAAGTGGGCCTCTGGATTATTAGAAGATTTTAATGAGATTGATAAAGCATATACTTGTCCGAAAGAGATTTTTTCATATTTATCAGATGTAAAAAGAATAGAATCATGGTATTTAGACATTGCGTCAAATGAGGAAGAGATTAATGAGTATTTAGATTTTTTTAACAACTTAAAACATATTTATGACAAATTGCAATTAAGTTTAAAGTCTAATAATATAGCTTATTCGGGACTTGCACAAAGATTACTTGTTGATAATATTAACCAAATTCCGATGTGGTTAAAAGACAATAAAAAAGAAAAAATTATTTTTATAGGACTAGATGCCTTAACAAATTGCCAAGAGAAAATAATAGACAGTTTATTATCTAAAAAAATATGTGATATTTTTTGGGATGCAGATGAGTATTTTATAAAAAATCACATACAGGAGTCAGGTAAATTTTTAAGAAGATATATTCAAAAATGGCCACAATGTGAATTCCCACAAACAAACGATTTTCTAAATTTCCCAAAAAGTATTGATATAATTGGTACAACAAAAAATGTTAATCAGGCTAAACTTTTGAGCCAACTTTTATTAAATAAAAATTATTCATCAATAGATGAATCTAAAAGAATTGCAATTGTTCTCCCTAATGAGGATTTATTATTACCAGTTTTAGAATCCATTCCAAGTTATATTAGTGATATTAATGTAACAATGGGGTATAAATTATTGCACCATCCAATTGCATCCTTAGTTGAAGAAATAATTTCTTTAATTATAAATTCTAGAGATTACGACACTAAGCAAAAATCAAATTCTTTTTTAAAGAAAGATATAATACAATTAATACAAACTCCATATTTTAATTTATTTTTAAATTCCCGGGGAGATAGTTTAGATAAAAATTTATTACAAGAAATTTCAAAAATCAATTTAAATTATATTGGTTATTGTGATCTTAATTCTATTTCAAATCTTGATAAAATCCCATTCTTAAAAAACATTTTTTTAACTAATTTTCGTTCTAGTTTAGATTTAGTGTCTTTTTTACAAGAAACTATATCGGTCCTGTTAGAGTCGCTAAACTCAAGTGAGGAAAATACAGATTTAGAGCAAGAGTGTTTATTTGAGATTCAGGAACAACTTTTGAGTTTTGCAAGATTTTTAGAAAACTCTCGCCATATTATTAGCCCGGAATTATTAACTAAGTTATTTTCTAAAACTTTGAAGTCAATAAGGTTAAACTTTTCGGGGGAACCATTAATAGGGATTCAAATTATGGGAATATTAGAGTCGCGTGCAATAGATTTTGATGAAGTATTTATTTTATCTGCTAATGAATCTGAATTGCCACCCGATTCTGGTAAAAATAGTTTTATTCCTTTTGATGTTAAATTAAAATTTGGGATTCGAACACATTTAGATATGGATGCTATATATGCAAATTATTTTTTTAATTTAATAAAAAGACCCAAAAAAGTTAGCATTATTTACAATCAGGATTTGCTGTCATCAAGTTCAGGTGAAAAAAGTAGGTTTATAAATCAATTGCTTTATGAAATCAAAACTCTTCCGGGTTCTAATATTAGAATAAATAACTATACAGCTAGTGATGTATTTCAATTGGAGTTAGAAAACAACAATCGTCTGTTTAAATTAAAAGATGCTTATGTTATAAGCAAATTAGTTAAAATCTGCAATAAAGGAATATCTCCAAGCACAATTAATCTTTATAATTACTGTAAAAAACAATTTTATTATGAAAAAATACTAGACGTTTCTTCTATTGATAATTTAGAAAACGATATTGATAAGGCAACTATGGGCACAATAGTACACTGGGTTCTCCAGAAGATTTATGAGCCATATTTAGGGATGATCTTGGATAATTCAATAATGGGTAAGATTATATGTTCAGTACCAGAAACACTTGAGAATGCGATTAAAAAACATGGTGTTAAAAACATCTCAAAGGGTAAAAATTTTTTAACGATAGAGGCGATTAAAAGAATAATAAAAAACTTCGTTAAAAGCGAGGCAAGTAATGTTAAAAAGGGTGATAAAATTAAGGTACTTTCCTTAGAAAGGGAAATCATTGCTCCGTATAAAAAAATTAAAATCTCAAATTTCAACTTGGTTGTTGACATCAGTCTAAAGGGTTACATAGACAGAATAGATATTTATAATGATGTGTATAGAATCATAGACTATAAAACGGGCTTAGTGCAAGATGTGGATTTACGGACTTCAGATATAGCTGAGATAATAGAAAAGCCTAAGATTCTTCAACTTTTAATTTATGCTTGGTTATTTAAAAGAAATAATCAAGATCATAATTTGTCGATGCAGGCCGGTATTATAAATCTACGTGCTAAAAACTTTGATTTTCAAAAATGTGTTATAAATAAAATACATGAAATTGATAATTCAATACTTCAGAGTTTAGAAAACACTCTAGATGATTTTTTTCTAGAATTATTTGATCACAACCAAGACTTTGATCACAAAAATATTGATGATCAATGTAGATTTTGTGATTAATATAAAAAGTTATTATACGGGTACTTTTCTTTTTGAATTTCAATAATTAAATCATAGAGTGTTTCTTTAAAAGATGTTATATTTTGCTTTCTTGTACAGGAAATAAATACGTGGTTGACATTTTGCTTAGCCATCCATGTTTTTTCCCAATAATTTAAAGACAAGTTTTCTCGCCTTAAGGGTGTTAAATCATCTTCATCTTTTTTTATATATTTAAAATTGTCAATCTTATTAAACACTACAAGTTCTTTTTTACCTACGCAATTTATTTCTTTTAGTGTTTTTTGAACAGATTGAATATGTTTTTCAAAGTGTGGGTTCGAAATATCAATTACATGAATCAATAAGTCAGATTCATGTAATTCGTCTAGTGTTGATTTAAAAGATTGGACTAATTGAGTCGGTAGCTTTCTAATAAAACCCACTGTGTCGGATAGCAAGAATGGCAAGTTCTCAATTACTACTTTTCTGACAGTAGTGTCAAGTGTAGCAAATAATTTATTTTCTGCAAAAACATTAGATTTACTTAGTAGATTCATAATAGTTGATTTTCCAGCGTTAGTATATCCAACCAGCGAAACTCTAATTAATCTATCTCGTCCTTTTCGTTGAGTAGTCATTTGCCGATCAATCTTTATTAATTTCTTTTTTAGTAAAGATATTTGTTGACGTATAATTCTTCTATCTGTTTCAATCTCCTTCTCCCCTGGTCCTCTCATCCCAATTCCTCCTTTTTGTTTTGATAAGTGAGTCCAAAGATTTGTTAATCGGGGCAAAAGGTATTGATATTGTGCTAATTCTACTTGAATTTTCGATATTGCAGTTTTTGCTCGAAGTGCAAAAATTGATAGAATTAAATTTGTTCTATCAATAATTTTACAATTTAAAATTTGTTCTAAATTTTTTTGTTGAGAAGGTGATAACTCGTCGTCAAATATGGCTGTGTCAATAGAATGATTTACGATAAATGTACCAATCTCCAGTATTTTTCCTTTTCCCAAAAAAGTTTTAGGGTTGATTTTATTGATTTTTTGCTGGAAGACTTTACATACTTTCCCTCCAGCCGTATGTGTTAAAAAATCTAACTCAGTTAAATACTCAGAGCTTTCTAAATCTTGTTGAGTGGGAGTTATTGCTCCAATTAATACGACATTTTCCAATTAGTAATTAGTATTAGGTTTTCCTCGCTTTTATAAAACTATTAATAAATGATATCATGGCTAATACTGATGTTAAAATCATTATGCTAACTCTAATAATTGAAAGCATTCGGCCTTCACTTATTGCAGCATTTAGCGGCATAAATAGTCCTAAAAGTGCTATAAATGTCACTAATACAGCAATGTGAGCAATAAATTTATTTTCTCTTTTTAATCCGTTGTTACAGAGTAAAAGGATAACTCCTAAAAAAAGAGGAATCATGGCAGTGAGTGATAATGTTTCTTTTTCTGGGGTAGCTTCAAAAGTAAAATATGCCCAAAGTGGTACCAGGATTAAAGTTAATGAGTTAATTAGATTAAATTTCGATACGTTCATATTATTATTTTTTAACCAAATTAATAATTATTAATTAATAAAAATTAAAAACACTCAAGTTATTAGTAAATAATTTAACAGATTTGAGGATTACCATAGGTATACTTTGGCATGGGATTTGTTTTAATGTTATTAAATATATAAAACCTAATCTTATGAAAAATAATACCTTTTTAATTGTGTCAATTTATTTACTGTTCTCAAGTTTTACCTTTTCACAAAAACTATTTGATCAGTATGATATGAAAATAGAAGATTATAACAGAATAATTATTGCAGATAATCAAATTAATATCAATAATTTGATAGAAACTAATTTGTTTTTAGATTTAAACCACAGCTTATTAGATAGGGTGCTAAATAATAATATTGATAACATAGAGATTGAAATTCCATTTTTCAATAAACAGATTCTTCAGCTTAACCTAAGTAGGTTTAATGTCTATCAAGATTTAATTGAGATTAAGCGTCAAACTTCTCAAGGTGAACAGATAGAACGGCTACAGCCGCATATCAAAACTTATAAAATTCAGTTAAATGAACTAGGGATGAACGGGACTTTCATTTTTTCTAAAAAAGGTGTGAAAGCAATAATTTTTTGTGATAATAAAACTTATCAATTAATGAAATTATTTAAAGATAAAGAATCCCAAATATATTTCATGGCAGATGTTCAAGATAGTCCAATTCCATTTGATTTTCAATGTGGTAACAGTTTATTGTCCCAGTTACCTGAAAATATTGACAACAATAATTTGAGGACAGGTAATTTATCAGGCTGTGTTGAAATAGCAATGGAAATAGATTATTTTACTTTTCAATCATTTGACAACTATCAAGATGCTATAGAGTGGGCTTTAGAAATTATTTCAGTTGCAAGTAATTTTTATTTTGCAGAAATAGGCATAGAGTTAAAGTCTAATTTTGCACAAATATGGGAAATTGAAGATCCTTACAATAGCTTTGTTGAAGATCCTAATAACATGTTATTTGCTATTCGAAATCATTGGAATGATCAAGATGCACTAGTAAATGTCAATAGACATATTGTACATCTTTTTTCAAGAAGAGGCAATACTGGTACAGGTGGCATTGCTTTTCTGAATGGGATTGGCAGTACATGGAATGGCTATGGTTTTAGCAGTAGCTTAACTGACACAGAAGATTATGTAGACCTTCCTGTTCCCTATTTCTTTTGGAATATATATTGTTTAATGCATGAACTTGGTCATAATTTTGGAGCAAAACATACGCAATGGTGTGGTTGGCCAGAAGGACCACTTGATAACTGTGTTAATATTGAAGAAGTTTTACCGGGAGAGTGTGCCTCATATTCAAATAATCCATCTCCTGAAATTGGGACTATCATGAGCTATTGTCATATGTGGCCAGCCCAATCCGGGGGAGGAATTATAATGAAATTTCATGAGACAGTTAAGGATGTACTATTTGCTTATATTGGCTTGCAGAATTTAGATAATTGTGAAGAAGAATTAATAGTTGAGGGATGTTTAGACGAATTTGCATGCAATTATAGTTTGGAGGCTAATACAGAAGACGATAGCTGTATTTATCCAGAATTATTTTATGATTGTTTTGGAAATTGTTTAAATGATGAAAACGAGAATTTAGTTTGCGATGAAAACGAGAATCTTTCACTTGGCTCAATTACAGTAAATTCTAATACAGTATTTTATCCAAATCCGGCAACAAATTACATTAGTTTAAAATCAGATAACCTTTCTAGAGACGTAAAATCTGTGCATATTGTTAATACATTAGGGCAAATAGTTTTTTTAAAATCTAATGTAATGCCTCAAGAAAAAATAGATATTTCATCAATGGCATCGGGGATTTATATAGCATATTTAATGGATAACAAAAAAATTATAAAAGAAAGTATTATTATTCAATAAATAATTTTCACGAAAATAATATCTTTATGTTAATAATAACTAAAATTACATACTATGGGACTAGTAGGTGGCCTAGCGCCAACATTTCAGGCAGAAGCAATTATTAACGGAGGAGAAAAAGTAGATCAGTTTTCATTAGATCAGTTTTTAGGTAAAAAGTACGTGATGTTATTTTTTTATCCAAAGGACTTTACATTTGTGTGTCCTTCTGAGCTCCATGCTTTTCAAGCTAAATTAGCTGATTTTGAACAAAGAGATTGTCAGGTTATAGGTTGTTCAACTGATACAGCTGAAACACATTGGGGGTGGCTGCAATTACCAAAGTCAAAAGGTGGAATTCAAGGTGTGACCTACCCTCTTATTGCTGACGGCAACAAGTTAATTTCAGATGCATATGATGTTTTAAATGGTGAATATGACTACAATGAGGAGGGGGAGCTGGTCGCAAGTTCTAATATGATTGCATATAGAGGCTTATTTTTAATTGATAAAGACGGAGTCGTACAACATCAATTAGTTAATAATCTTCCACTTGGAAGAAATGTAGGTGAGGCAATTAGAATTTTAGATGCACTTCAATTTCATGAAAAAAACGGTGAAGTTTGTCCAGCAAACTGGCAAGTTGGGGATGATGGAATGAAGGAATCTCACGAGGGTGTTGCGGATTACCTATCGTCACATTAATCCTATATTTTTTTTAACTTTTTTCATGACAGCACTAGCAATTTGGTTAGCTTTTTTTGCACCCTTTTCTAATTCTTTTTCAATGACTTCAGGGTTGTCCATAAGCTCTTGAAACTTTAGCCTAGGCAAGTTATATTTAGTTAGAATTAGATCTAGTAATTCACTTTTTGCGTGGCCATATCCAAATCCTCCATTTCGATATTTTTTTTCTAGATTTTTACAATTTTTTGGATCACCAATAAGTTTATAAATTTTAACAATATTACAAGTGTCAGGATCTTTTATTTCATCTAAATCCTTGCTGTCAGTATGAATTTTCATTATTTGCTTTTTAAGGATTTTTTCATTTTCTAGTATATGAATACAGTTATTATAAGATTTGCTCATTTTTTGACCGTCAGTTCCTGGAATTATCATGCAATCTTCTTTTATTTTTGCTTCTGGAATAACAAATGTTTCACCATATATGTGATTAAAACTTTTTGCAATATCTCGGGTTATTTCTAAATGTTGTAATTGATCTTTCCCTACAGGCACAATGTTAGCATCATATAGTATTATATCTGCTGCCATTAAAACAGGATATGTAAATAGGCCAGCATTTACATCAGATAATTTATTTGACTTGTCTTTAAAAGAGTGTGCGTTCGCCAACATGGGAAAAGGCGTGATACAGTTTAGGTACCACATTAATTCTGTTACCTGCGGAACATCAGATTGTTTATATAAGATATTATAGCTTGTATCTAGGCCAAAAGCAAGCCAAGTTGCAGCGGTTGCTAGTGTGTTTTCTTGAAGCTTTTTAGGATCTTTAGTCGTTGTAAGCGCATGCAGATCTGCAATAAAAAATAATGATTCTTTGGTTTTTGACAATTCAATAGCAGGTAAAATTGCTCCTAAAATATTACCTAAGTGAGGTTTCCCAGAACTTTGTATACCTGTTAAAATTCTTGACATAATCTAAATTTAGATAAAAATAATAAAATAGATTGATTAATATGTTATAACTTTATTTCGATCATGTTTTCAAAAATTGCTTTTATTTTATGGAGATCTTGGCTGTGGATATCAGTATTGTTTGGATTAATTGCCTTCGCACCCATCGGAGTGTTTCTGGTATCTTTTGAAAGAACATATCCATTGTTTCACTTATTTTGTAAGTGCTGGTGCCGAATTGTGTTAATTTTAAATGGCTTTTGGTATAATTTAAATTTAACTCATAAAATTGATAATCTCAAAGCATGTATTATATGTCCAAACCATACATCAAAATTGGATATTATTTTATTATTTGCAGTTTTTCCAAAAACCTTTGTTTTTATTGGGAAAAAAGGTGTTTCAAAATTTTCTTTTTTTGAATGGTTTTACAATAAAACTATGATTACATTTGATAGAGAGAGTATAGCATCCTCATTTCAGGCCTACAGGAAGGCTGATAAATTATTAAAATCTGGCGTTAGTATTGTTATTTTTCCAGAAGGGAAAGTCCCTGATAGGAGTGTTAGGCTGGAAAAATTTAAATTAGGCGCGTTTAAACTTGCAATTCATAATCAAGTTCCAATAATTCCGGTTACTTTTGTTGATAATAAAAATAAATATCCTGAGGATGATTTAAAATTAAAATTAGGTTCCTTAAGAGTATTTATACATAAACCAATTAGTACAAATAGACTTAAATCAGAAAGTGCGCATAATTTAAGTGATCAAGTTTTTCGTACTATTGATAATACTTTGGTTAGTTATGAAAATAGATAAAAATACAATTGATAATCTTTCGAAACTGGCAAGGCTAAAATTTTCAAATGATGAATCAAAAGACATGGTCAATGACCTTCAAAAAATGTTAAAATTTATTAATAAGTTAAATGAAATTGACACAGAGCAAGTTTCACCATTAAACTATATTCATAATATTTCAAACATCTATAGAGAAGATGAGGTTGAGAATATTGATGTGAAAAATAAAATAATAAAAAACGCACCTAACCACAATAGTGATTATATTAAGGTTCCAAAAGTTGTTAAAAAATAACTAGGATTAACAGTATTGATTATACATTGAAATTAGTTTGTCAGCAATAACATGTTTTAGGCTTCCTTCTATTTCGTGTCTTTCCATAAAATATACAAGTTCTCCGTTTTGAAACAATGCAATTGATGGTGAAGAAGCAGGGTAAGGCATCATGTATTCTCGAGCCTTACTAGTTGCTTCTAGATCTTGCCCAGCGAAAACAGTAGTTGTTCGCTCAGGTTTTATCTCATTATCCAATGACATAATAAGTCCCGGCCTTGCACTTCCCGCCGCACATCCACAAACGGAGTTTATAAATACTAATAATGTTTTGGGTTTAGTTTGAAAAACATCATCTACATCCTGCGAAGTTTTTAGCTCTGTAACTCCTGCGGATGTTAGTTCTGCTCTCATTGGAGCACACATTTCTTCTGGGTATGGCATATTTTTTTTATTTAAATTTACGTTTTTTTTTAAAAAAGTCACTTATTATTTCACCACATTCGTATTCTAAAACACCACTTGTTATTTTAGTTTTTGGGTGAATGAGTTGGGTCTTTCTTGAAAAGCCCCCTAGCTTTTTATCAGAAGCCCCATAAACTAATCTTCCAATTTGGGACCAATAAAGAGCTCCTGCACACATAATGCATGGTTCGAGAGTTGAATACATTGTACATTCTGTCAAATATCTTGATCCTAAAAAGCTGCAAGCAGAAGTAATTGCTTGCATTTCAGCGTGTGCTGTTGGATCACATAAACATATGCACAGGTTATGTGCTTTTGCAATAATTTCTCTATTTTTTATGATGATTGCACCCACAGGCACCTCATCTTTTTGTCCTCCAACTCTTGCTTCAGACAACGCCTTCCTCATATACATTTCATCTAAATTTATCATGCCTTAAATTTAACTCAAAATACGTAGAGTTAAAAACGCATTTTTGTAATTTTATAAATCTAAAGATGTAATTTATGTATAGAACAGCAAATAATGGAGAACTTAGGAAACAGGATGTGGGTAGAAAAGTAACCCTATGCGGGTGGGTTCAAAAATCTCGTGATTTGGGAGGCATGACCTTTATTGACTTAAGAGACCGATACGGTATCACACAATTAGTTTTTAGTATGGAAACAAACTCTGATTTATGTGGGAATGCTCGGATATTGGGTAGGGAATATGTTATTAAAATTACAGGACTAGTTATAGAAAGATCAGCAATTAATAAAGACCTTTCAACAGGTGAAATAGAAATTAAGGTAGATGAATTAGTTGTCATAAATTCTTCTAAGTTACCACCATTTACAATAGAGGATGAAACGGATGGTGGAGATGAATTAAGAATGAAATATAGATATTTAGATATTAGAAGAAATCCCATTAAAAATAATATTTTATTAAGAGCAAAAGTATCTATTGAGACAAGAAAGTATCTTGATGCACAGGGATTCTGTGAGGTTGAAACACCATTTTTAATTAAATCTACTCCAGAGGGAGCGCGTGATTTTATCGTTCCTAGCAGAATGAATCAAAATCAGTTTTATGCCTTACCTCAATCCCCTCAAACATTTAAACAATTATTAATGGTTGCAGGGATAGATAAGTATTATCAAATCGTAAAATGTTTTAGAGACGAGGACTTAAGAGCTGATAGACAGCCAGAATTTACTCAAATTGATTGTGAGATGGCGTTTGTTACTCAGGAAGATATTTTAAATATGTTTGAAGGTTTAACAAAACATTTGATTTCTAATATTAAGAACATAGAACTACCAGATTTCCCAAGAATTACTTATGATGAGGCTATGCAAACGTATGGGTCCGACAAACCAGACATAAGATTTGATATGAGATTTATCGAATTAACCGATTTGTGTAAAAACAACAATTTTGTTGTCTTTGATAATTCAGAAATTATAATTGGTATTAATGTTAAAGGCGGAGCGGAATTTTCTAGAAAACAAATAGACAAATTGATAGACTTTGTTAAAACACCTCAAATAGGAGCATCAGGATTAGTATACTGTAAGCACAATGAAGGCGAAACATTTAAATCGTCTGTAGATAAATTTTTTTCTCAGGAGGACTTACTGCAATGGTCTAATAGATTTGCATCTTCAGAAGGAGATTTGATTTTAATAATGTCTGGAGAAATACATAGTACAAGAAAATCACTTTCCGCTTTAAGACTGCATTTGGCTGAACAATTAGGCTTACGTGATCCTAATGTTTTTGCTCCTTTATGGGTTTTAGATTTTCCTTTGTTGGAATGGGATGATGATACTCAAAGATATCATGCAATGCACCACCCATTTACTTCTCCAAAGCCACAAGATATACACAAACTAGAAAGTGACCCAGGCTCTGTAAGAGCAAATGCGTATGATCTAGTAATTAACGGAAATGAAATAGGCGGAGGCAGTATTAGAATACATGATAAAAAATTACAAAGCTTAATGTTTAAACATCTTGGTTTTTCTGATGAAGAAGCAAATGATCAATTTGGTTTTTTGATGGATGCTTTTGAATACGGGGCCCCACCACATGGAGGTGTAGCTTTTGGATTTGATAGATTATGCGCTATAATTGGCGGCTTTGAAGGTATAAAAGACTTTATTGCTTTTCCAAAAAACAACTCGGGGAGAGATGTCATGCTTGACGCCCCCTCAAATATAGATCAAGATCAACTCGATGAGTTGGGTCTAAGTCTTAAATGAATTAATTATGATATTGCCATTAGGGACATTAATAAATGTAGTGTTGGTTATTTTAGGATCTATTATTGGGATTTTTTTTAAAAAAATTATTAACCCAGAGATTAACAAAAAAATCTTTTTTGCTTTAGGACTTTTCACCATTGTGTTAGGAATGAGTATGGCAATAAAAACTACAAATTTCATTTTAATGCTTAGTTCAGTACTCCTAGGAACTATAATAGGAGAGTACTATGATTGGGACACTTTAATAAACAGAAAAATAGACAATTTAAAAAATAAGCTAAAGATAAAAGACCAAAATTTTACAGATGGTTTTTTAACAGCTTTTTTACTTTATTGTATTGGTTCAATGACAATTGTAGGCGCTATCGAGGAGGGATTGGGACAAGTGCCAAGTATTTTGTATACAAAAAGTATTATGGACGGCATTAGTTCAATTTTTTTAGCATCTACATTTGGTATTGGTGTATTGTTTTCAGTGATCCCCATGTTTATTTTTCAGACGGGAATAACATTATTTGCATATTATTTTCAGGACTATTTTTCATTAGAATTAATAGAACAGATAAGTTCTCTAGGCGGTATTTTAATTTTAGCAATAGGATTAAAAATTTTGGGTTACAAATATATAAATCCAACAAATATGTTACCCTCTCTAATTGTAGTCATTGTACTACAATTATTAATTTCAAACTTCTAAATCTTCATCTTTGTGATCTTGAGGGAATTTGTTCTCAAATTCTTCAGCATTTGAAGAATCGGTATAATTTATTTCCATTTCTTCGAGAGAATCATCTTCATCTGTCTCATTTGCTAAATCAAGGTGTTCTAGCTTTTTGAAACCAATTAATGCATTACTCATCGTTAAGGTACTACCAAGAATTATACATAAAAATACTCCCGGTATGATATTTTCCCGGATGTTAGTTAATTCTGCATTTCCTTCTAACAATGTTTCAGGGATAGAGAAAAATAATAAAATAGTAATTAAGCCTCTTGGAGCTAAAAAAACTTCTGGCCATGTTGATGTTCTTAAAGTTGGTAAAAGAATTATGAATCGAATAAGATATATGGCTACTAATAACGATAAACTAATAAAAATGATTGGAACAATAAACTCTGGATCAATTATTTTTTCAAGCGCTACATAATAACCAAATACAATAAAGAAAAAAGTTCTAACTACAAATGCACTTTCTTGAATTATAATTTTAAATCCATCTTGTATATTATTAACACTTTCATGATTAATAAATTTAGACAAGGCACCTTTAAAAACGGCTTCATAGTTATTTAGGATTAGACCAAAAATTAAAACAATTAAAAGAGCAGATAGTTTAAGAGCATGTCCAATAGAATATAAAAGCATTAAAATTGCAAAAAGTAAAAATAGTTTTGTTGTGCTTTTAATTTTTTGAAAAACATAAATTAGTACAATACTAATGCCAATAGAAAAGATAATTGATAATCCTAGTTCACCAATAACCTTAGACGAGCTTATATTTCCATGTGCAAATACACCAATAAGTATTTCAAACATTAATAAACCTAGAACATCAGAAAAAGTACTCTCGTAGATTAAAAAAGATTTTTTATCTTCTGGAAATGTATGTGTGCTAGGAATAATTATAGCACTGCTTAATATTGCTAGCGGGGTTGCAAAAAATAAACCAGCTAAAAAATTCAAGTCTTTAAACCAGTATTGAAGAATATATGCACCCACTACAGCTGTGCAAATTAGTCCCAGAGATCCAGAAATGAATGCTTTTATCGATGAAAAAATCATATTTTTATTAAACTTCAAATCAAGAGCAGCTTCTA
>MDSW01001472.1_pt1 | contig 18416 bp, 9 predicted proteins | sample 811171 | NCBI WGS metagenome assembly MDSW01 (sample SAMN05326641, study PRJNA326480) | marine metagenome | isolation source: seawater | place: Atlantic Ocean: North West | collected 2012 | reverse complement strand
CTAAACCCTAAACCCTAAACCCTAAACCCTAAACCCTAAACCCTAAACGCTACTAGACTACGGTAGGGTTCGTCAGCCCCGTTCGACCTCGTTGCATCGCTATCGCTCTTTTGAACTTGCTCTTGTTTTTTTCGAACCATTCGTCGTCGCGTTTGACGTGCATAACAAAGCCGTGTTCATCGCCGCTTTGCTCCTTATGATAAAAAACAAGCAGAGCGTTGTCCAGACCAGTGCACGCCATCTCCGCCTGGATCTGGTCCCCGTACATCTCAATGACCTCCGCATTTGAGCCCGTGGATGTATGCGTCAATTGCCCGCATCGCCTGTCGAAAATAAACTTCGTCTCCGGGCACTTCACCTCGACGACGTACCCATTCGTCGTGATGGCGTCGGGCGTCGCCGCCAACATCCCTGACTGGTGGAGAAACGTGCGTTCCCCCGCCTGCTCGACGAGTTTGGCGCCGCAGTTCCGTTGCAACCACGTCAGCGCCTTGGGTTCGTTGTCTATGCCGTACTGCATCGCAGGTGTACGTTCCTCGTTGTCGCTCGTACGAGTAGGCCAGTGAATCTTTCCATCGTACAGATGCGACCCGAAGATGATCTGCGCGCGCAGTGGGTCACGCACATCCTTTACCATGATCTTCGTGGGGTGATCTCCGACGTTCTGGATGAGCGTTCGGATATTTCTCACTTTCTCCACCCCGAGTGCGTCTGCCTTCCTGAGCAACTCTGCCACACGGCAGCGGTGGTACTGGCAAATTCGGTCCACTTTCGTGTGCGTGTCCACCGCCTTGCGTCCGGCGTCTTCGTCCCCCTCTTCGTTTTCCGCCTCTTCGAACATGCAGGACTGTTGGTCTTTTCCACGCCAGACGAGATACTTGGGTATCGACTCGTCGTTTACGTCGGACCCGGCCAGTGCTTTTAGCCGCTCGTCCATATCAGCCGCATTGCGTTTCCTGAAGTCCCCCTCGCTCGACTTAACGAAATCCGCTATGCGAGGACCGTCGTCGGAGATGTACTTGTTCGCGTTGCGTTGGGTCGTGTAAACGATCGAATCTCGCAGCCTTAATGGCTTCGTGGCGCCGAAAGATGCCTCCACCACGGGGTCGTTGAAGAGCGCGATGTGCATCCAGACTCGCATCCTCGCGCGTCCATTCCTAGCCATAGATGCTGACACCACCTCGGAGCAGCCGTTTACGGTCATCAACTTCTTCGGCTCCGGGTTCTCGTTCTGCGGCGACTTTTTTCCAATCCGAATGCCCCTTCCGATCGTCTGAACCATCTCCTCCGCTGTCCATGGCGAAGTCATCATGATTGTAGCACCGACCTTATCGAAGTTGAATCCATAGCCCACGATCCCCGTTGTGGCGAACAACACCTTAACATCACCTTCGCTGAACCGCGCCAAGATCTCTTTTCTGGCCGCTTGGCAGACTCTCGCGTCGATGTACGCGATTTGCGCTGAATCACCTAGATGAAGGCCGTACGCGGCGTGCATGTATTCACACGCGGCGGCCACGTAGCTTGGGAAAACCACTAGCGTCGTCAGATGCTCGCTCAATCTGTCATCAAGGATATCAAAAAGCTCGAGCTCCAATGGGGAGATAACGAGCTCGGGTATCTCAAGTTTCTCGCAGATCAGAGGGCCCATTCGCGCCATCGCGGCGTTCGGCACGAGTTCGAGCAGCGCGTTCAGGTACGAAACACTGGTGTCTTTGATGTCCCCAGCGTGTTCCAGAAGTTGCCGTTGTATCTTCTCAATTGTGGCTCCAACGTGCATGAGCGTATTGAAGCTTTCGATTTGGCCGATCGAACGTCTCATCAGGTCCTCGATTTCCTCGCGAGCGGGCTTCACGACAATTCTGTCGACGTAACGAATGAAGTCGACATATGCCTCGACCTCTTCTTGCGCGCCAGGATGTCGTTCCTCGGCGTCTACTCCGAAGCCTCGAACCACGAGGTCCAACGAGGAGAGGGCGCGGTTTTTGTCCTCGTTCCGCACGTCCATGATGAGAGACGAGATATCGACGAGGTCCTCCAGATAACACCTATACGGAGTGGCGGTGAAGAGAATAGTGAAGGTTCCATTTTCCCGCACCCATTCCTTCCACAGTTTAGTAATTTTCGTCGATTCGTCGCACAGCACCAACACACTGGTCCTCTCATTCGCGGCGTTTTCCAGCGGTGCTTCTTCGGGCGGTTTGCTGTAGGACAGCACCCGCTCGTCTGCATTTTCCGTCAACTCCACCGCAGTCTGCGTCTGACCAACCAGATTCACCGTGGTGAGCACGATGATCTTGTCGATTTTTCCTCGCAGCAGTCGAACCAGGTCGCGCATTATAACTGTTTTGCCGTAGCCAGTGGGCGCCCAAACGATCGCGCCAGAGTCTCCGTCCGTGAATCGCTTCAATAGTTGTGTAACGATGTTCGTCTGATCGGGGCGGGCCTTCATATTTTTTGCAATTGGGCCCTCGTCCATCTCGATCATCTCACTGGTGTTCAGGCCACGATGTCCGTGTCGACCAAGGTTCGCCGTGAGCGGTGTGAACACGTGGTTGCACTCGAGGCCGACGAATATGAAGAGGGTGCGCATGTACTCAGCGTGCAGCGCCTGTAGTTCACTCGGATGATCACCGCACCATCTGCAAGCATTGCGTGCATCTTCTCTGAGCGCCGAAGCGACTTTTCCGCTGTGCACGTCCACGGACATATCCGATAAGTCGAGGTCGAGGTGTGCGAGTCGCTCGCTGACGTCGTTGAGTGCCCGCTCGACGGTGCCGTTGATCACCTCGATCGTCTCCTCGTGCGTCCGCCCCCCGATGCCCGTGGCGGTCGCATCTGCATCGCGCGGGTTAAACGCGAGGTGCTCCGCGACGGGGTGCGCCTCCCCGGGGATGGCATTGACGATGATGACGCCGACGAGCTGGTCTTTTGGCGCGAACTCCGCGAGGGGCGTCGCGACGTAGTTGCTGAACTTGATCATGGTCGCCGCGACCTTTCCGTCTCCGTCCAGTCCCGGGCGCGTGTTCAGCGCCGCATGCAGCACGCAGATGCCGTCAAATAGATAGAGCAGCTGCCCGTCTTCCGGAGGGATGTGCTCGCCTACGATCTCCCAGTTTCCCTCCGGTGGCGTGCGCACGAGTGCGAAGCACGAGCACTCGACGGCGGTCGTCACAGTGTTCGTGTCGAGGCCCATGAGCTCCTTCTGCCCGTCACGCAGTATCTTGACGGTGTTGCGCAGTGTCCCGACGGTGATCCGTCGGAATAATTTCTCCACCGCACCGCCTGTGGATGTCGTCATTTCTGCTGCAACCTGGTCGTCCTGGTGCTCGTGCGCGGTCTCGGGAGGTGGGAGGTGGGCCGCTGATTCGATTTCCTCCTCCTCCTCCTCCTCCCCTCTCGATTTCTTGGTTGGATGCTCGTCCTCGGAGGGGTCTTCGTGGGGGGTTCTGACAGGCATAGTGGTGCTCTGCGATGGGGTTTTGGTTCAAGAGACCCATGGAGCAGAAGGTTCCGTCAGCTCTTTATGAATTGGGTGCGCGCTCGGGGCCCGAATGGTGCCAGAGTTGGCAAAGAATCCCCGCGGGTCGCGAGCGTTTCGGCCGATTTCGCGCGCGCGCGTCGGCGCGTTCGTGCCCTCACCGTCTCCTTCCCCGAGGTCGCTCGAGGCTCTTCTGCTCCTTCTCCTGACGCTGCTGCGGTCGCGCGCGGCCGCTGGTGTCCTTCCCTCCTTCGCCTCCCGCCCGTTAAGATCCTGCGGCAGAGCAGATCTCATCTCGCCCGCGTTCCTCGGCTTTTCCGAGGCTCGCGCCCCTCCTCCTCTAGTTCCTCGGACGTGCCGTTGCCGTGTCGTTGACGTGCCGTCGTCCCGGCCTCTCCCATTTCGAAGCGCGCCGCCGTTGCGGACTCTACGCCGTCCAGCGTCTCCGTCGTCGAAAGCGACTCGTCCGCCGCTCTCGCAACCGCGCTTTCTACAAGGTGCGCCGCGCCTCTCCGCTCGTTGCTGCTTTGGATGCGCGTCCCTCCCTCGTCGTTCTCTTTTTTGTCTTTAGCTCGCGCCTGTCCTCCTCGTGGCTTGTGGGAGGCCCTCGCATGTTTCACGCTCGCCTTCTGGTGCGCGTGGGCGCCTGCCTTCTGGCGCATGCCTCCTGTCTTTCGCGGGGTGCACCGGTCGCGCGGAGCGCCCGCCCCCTATTTCCGACCGGGTCATTTGCCGGGTTCAGGGATTCGGCGTCGCTTCTCGCGACGTCCCGATAATAATATCATAGTCTACTTTCGAGAGAAAGTACTTTCGAAAGTATGAGATATGATATTATTACACCCAGTGTTTCAGCCTTACGCGTCACGCTGAAATTTGACAGGAAAATTCCCTCGCTCCTTCCCGTCGACTCAGGGTCCTGCAGTCCACCATGCCTTGCCAACGGCCCACCTACGTGTGTTGCAGGTGTGCGCATACTGGGAAGTGGCACTTCAATAAGGTGGGTTCATGGGCAGTAGGCATCCCCGTCGACGTGGACGGGGACATGGATGACCCGTCCGCGAGAAAGTACCGACTCGGCGACGCGCTTTGCCGACTGTGCTCGGAGAAGGACGAAACCTCGTGGATGCCAGCTCAATGTCTTGGGTTCGATGGGAACTCATGTGATGGGAACTCGTTTGAGCTGAAGACACACCCGCAAACTGGGCGGCCGATCCGCTACGGCGCCGGCAAGGGCACGTTTTTGTGCGAGACGTGCGCGAAGGCCTTCTACTGGTGCCCGCACGGGAGGCGGCGAAGCAAGTGCAAGGAGTGCGGGGGCTCTGAGATCTGCGAGCACGGGAGGCAGCGATGCATTTGCAAGGAGTGCGGGGGCTCTCAAATCTGCGAGCACGGGAGGGTGCGAAACAGGTGCAAGGAGTGCGGGGGCTCGGGCATCTGCGAGCACGGGAGGCAGCGACCCCAGTGCAAGGAGTGCGGGGGCTCGAGCATCTGCGAGCACGGGAGGCGGCGAGAGAAGTGCAAGGAGTGTGGGGGCTCGGGCTTGTGCGAGCACGGGAGGCAGCGAAGCCAGTGCAAGGAGTGCGGGGGCTCGGGCATCTGCGAGCACGGGAGGCGGCGATATTACTGCAAGGAGTGCGGGGGCTCGGGCATCTGCGAGCACGGGAGGCGGCGAAGCAGGTGCAAGGACTGCCGCGCCGCTTGACTTGCTGCGTCTTTGGAACCGTTTTTAATACAACTGGCAGATACGTTTCCCATCCCTCGCTCGCGTGTCCGAGGGCGAGTGCATCGCGCCGCTTCGCGACGCGATGGAGCGCTAAACCCCAATCCTACACCCAAATCCGAACGCCCCGGCCGTGACCCTAAATCCCAGCGCGATGACGCGAGTCCGAGCGCTCGGTCGCGCGCGGGGGGGATGGCGCGCCGCGACGAGACACCATGAAACCTGATGGGAACCTGATGGGTAATTTTTCTCACCTCTGAACCGTCAATCGAGGATCTAATTTACTACGAAAGTACATGTAACGTGGAGTCCAAAGTGATGGTGCTTTCGAAAGTGCCTTTGACGGGAGGCCACCTGGAGGTCCTCCAGTGGGCGCATCAGAACGGGTGCCCGTGGGACGAGAGGACGTGCATTCGCGCGGCGAAGGCAGGCCACCTGGAGGTGCTGCAGTGGGCGCGTCAGAACGGGTGCCCGTGGGACGCGAGGACGTGCGTTCGCGCGGCGAGGGGAGGCCACCTGGAGGTGTTGCAGTGGGCGCGTCAGAACGGGTGCCCGTGGAACGAGTGGACGTGCTCGGGCGCGGCGTATGGAGGGCACCTGGAGGTGTTGCAGTGGGCGCGTCAGAACGGGTGTCCTTGGGACGAGGAAACGTGCATTCGGGCGGCGAGGGGAGGCCACCTGGAGGTGCTGCAGTGGGCGCGTCAGAACGGGTGTCCTTGGGACGACAGGACGTGCTCATGGGCGGCGTAGAAAGGGCACCTGGAGGTGTTGGATTGGGCGCTTGCGAACGGGTGCCCGTGGGAGAATCACATGTAGTGAAGCTCTTAATACCATCACTCCCCGCGCTCCATCATTTTTTGTTCCTCCTCGTCCCTCGCTTCCTTCTCCGTCGCCGCCGACTCGAGTAACTTTGCGATCGCCTCTAATGCGACGCTTCTCTGCGAGTCGACGCCGCCGCCGCCGCCGCGCGACCCGCCTCCCTTCGAGTCGTCGTCCTCTGGGTCTATGGATTTCCGTCTCGACGGTGTCAGCGGGATATCGATGGTGATGGACGTCCGCCGCGACACGGCGTGGCTCGGCGTGTGCGCCCCTGACCCGGAGACGCCCTCACCCTGGTCGTCACTGTCGTGTTCATCGAACGGTATCCGCCGGGCCCGTTCGTCGTCGCTGTCGTCGTCGCTGTCGTGGTGGTCGACCCCGCCGATGATTCTCACGTCCTCGAGCTCCACGTCGGCGGCGTTCGGCACGCCGGGAACTTCGACCGGTCCGTCCGCCCCGACGCGGGGGTCGAAGGTATCTCCGCGGCGGACGGCGTCCTTCGTCGAACCGGCGTTTCTGGAACCGTCGCCCCGTCTCCCCGAGCCTTCGTTATGCTTCGGCGTTTCCCCATCCAACTCGTCGTCCGTCAGCTCTCCGTCCTGAAACGGCAAGGGCACGTCGAGCGTCGCACGGAACATCCCGCAGTTCGTCGCGTGCTCGTTTTCGACTCGGAAATAGCTCCACACGCTGCGCCGCACCACCTCCAGGAACGCGTACAGGGTGATCCACGCCTCGGCGCCGACGACCTCCGCGGGGGATCCCGCCACGGGCACGGAAGCGATGATCCACGTGTTGCGCAGCGCGACGTTCAGAGCGATCGCGGCGAAATATTTCCACCGCGAGTGAAGCATGAGCCGCCGCGAGAGGAACGTCACGCCGTGGAAGCCCGTCTTCCGACCGAGCCAAGCGCGCGCCCTGGCGAGCGGCGCGCAGCGACCACCCGCGCACCCGCGAGCGGAGTTTCCGCTCGGATTCGGGAGCGGCGTCTCGCGCTCCATCCCGAAAGCCATCACGGACCAGTCCATGAAGAGATCCCACGCGAGCGCGTATATGGTCGCGACGTACGTGGCGACGTTATACGCGTGGCGCGTCGCGGAGGTTCCGCCGTACTCTCCGGATACGTCCACCGCGCCTCCGACGCGGTACCTCCGAGCCTCCTCGGCCTCGTAACTCGATTCGCCGTACCACGCGGCGAGTCCGAGCGCGATGGCTGCCATGCCGGCGAGGTATTTCCCGGCGTTCCAGAGGTGCACGCCCTGGCCGTCGTCTCGAAACCGGCGCGCGCACTGCGCGAGGCGAAGGTACGAGGGCACCAGCGCGATAAGGGGCGAGTGCTTCACCGCAGGTCGGAACGCGGGACCCATCGCGAGAAAAACCGTGCTCGTCACGTCACGCAGCGCGCACGCGTGCGACACCGCCTGGTCCATGAGGAAGAAATCCATCATGACCACGCGGTACGCCGGCGCGGCGAGCCCGCGAGCGAGGTGCCGTAGGAAGAATCGCCGCGTGGACTCCGGCGGGTGTTGCGTTCGAACCAGAAGGTTCGCCAACGACGCGCGCGCTCTCCGCGCGGCGGCACGAAGCGCCCCACGCGGCGGCGCCTTCTGCGGTTGGCGCACAAGCGCGCCCCACGGGGCGATGAAAAGCACGGCGGCGACGGCGAGCGCGGCGAGCGCGGCGAGGAACGACTCGCCGAGCGCGCGCTCGCGAAGGTCCGCGATCGTCGTTCGGCCCGCCCCCGTCGCGGACCCTTCGCCGATGATTTCCTCCCCCACAGCACCCGCCGCGGCGGACTCGACGGCGCGCTGCGCGAGGATCATCCCGACGCTGAACCACGCGCACGTCGCCAGGGCGCCGGCTAACACCGCCCCGACCGCGGTGAGCTCCGTCCCGCGGCGCGACTGAAACACGAACGGCGCGTTCACCCTTGTCTCCGCCCACGCCCTGACCAATCCGCCGTACATGCACACGTGCGCGGCGAGTAGAAGCGGCGCGCGCATCGCGGGCGCCATCGCGGCGACGGCGGCGCACGCCGTGCTCGTCGGCGTCGCGCACGCCTCGACGACGCGCGTCGTGAACATCGCGCCGAGCGCAATTGCGGCGCCGAGCGCGAGCCCGGACGCGAAAGCGGGTCCCGCCGTCCCGAGTCGGGGGAGCGTCGTTCGCGGCTCCATGCGGCCGTCCTCGCGCAACTTCGAGAGAACCTGGTTCCGCCGTTTTCGAACCTCGTAGAACCCGGGCGCGGCGGCGGATGAGGCGGCGCCGCCGCCGCTCGCGAGACGTTGTTTCCATCGGTCGGGCTCGAGCGCGCACAGAACCTCCTCGATCTTGAGGTACGCGCTCTCCATCCCGGCTCTCAGCTCCCCGACCTCATCGTCGTGGAACACTCGCAGCTCCTTGAGGCCCTTCATGTACGTCTCCTGCGTCTGCCAGCCGGTCAGCTTATCGTGTTTCTTGACGATCTTACGGAACGCCTCCATATTCAACGACACGTACGACTCGAGCATATTCATCCCCCGGTACGACTCGGAAACAGCCCGGCGAAGGAGACGCGCCGATCGCGCCGTCTTCGCCACGCGGTCGCGAAGCGCCGCCAGGGAATCGCCCGACGTGCTCACGCGCCCCGAGGTGTCGCCGCTGGATAAGAATCGATCGAGCGCCGTCTCGCGGCGGAGCTCCCGCGCCTCGCCGGCGCGGAGGTCATCCAACGCTCGAACAGCCTCGCGGCGAAGGTGTCTGAGCTGAACCCTCTCGTTCATAGCCTCCCTCCGCGCCCGCGAGAGTCGGTCGCCGTAAAACGCCACGACGCGGCGGAGATGGTCGTCCAGCGCGAAGAAGAACCGACGCTCGTGTTCTAGCGCTAACACGCGGTCGCCGCCGGCGGAGGAGGGCTCCAATATGGACGTCGAGATGACGTTGTCGGCGGGATTGCCAACCTTGTTGGGATCCCCCCTGGAAACACGCAGGGGCGCGACGTCGGAAGCGTCGTCCACCGCGCCGCCCCGAAGGGGCACCGACTCATCCGTGGACGAGCCGGTGTGCAGACGGCGCACGGTGATGAGCTCCCCGCGCTTGCGCGACCCGCGCTCGTCCGTCAGCGTCGCGCGACCGCTCGCGCGCGTGCGAACCTTGAAGGGCGAAGCGAGCCCCGGGACCGGCTCCGCGTCCGCGCGGTCCTCGCCGCGAGCGGCGCGCTCGTTCGCCGCCGCGCGCTCCTCTGCGCCGACCGTCACCACGAGCTCCTTCAGCATCTTCTTCATGTCGCGATACGGGAGGTACTCCGTGCTCCATTCGAGCACCTGCGACTCCGCCATGCGTCGCTCGAACCCGACCATCGTCCCTTACGATATTCCTTTTGTCGACCGTCTACGCTCGAAGCGAGAATCGCGACGCTCGCCTCAAGCGCGAAAGCGGCGAAGCATGCCGTCGTGGTTCACGGTGCACCAAGACGAACCGCGGGCGGGTGCATCACTTGAGGCTCCCCTCCCGAGCGCGGTCGCCTTTGATGAGTCGCGTTGTTGACGAGAGGAACAAATTATTTGGCGCTGACGACGAAAGTACAAGTACACTGCGCGATCCAATGACGACGCCGCGGCATCACGCACGGCGCAGAGGTGTCCCAAAAAACTCTACTCGGTTTTCTCTCGCCTCGGACGAGCCGACCGACGGGGTTCGCGCCGGCGCCGCCTCGCGTCTCGGCACTTCCGGACGCGCCGCGCGACGCGCCATCGCGCGCGACGCAATCACGACCCACGACGTCCGCCCTCTCCTCATGGTTCGCGTCGCGACGCGCGCGGCGGACGCGCGCGTCGCGACCCTCGACTTTGGGTCCTCTTCCCCCGGCCCGCACCGCCGACGAACGCCGCCTCGCGTCCCTCAACCGCCAAGCGAGCGCGTCCACCGCCGCCGCGGCGCGCGTCGCGGAGTCCACGGTCGAGGTCGCCGCGGCGACGCTCGCGGAGCTCGAGACGCAGACGGAGAGCCTCGACCGCGTCGCGCGCGCGCTCGACCGCACCGCGGAGGACGTCCGACGGAGCGAGAAAACGCTCGCGGACATCAACGCGTGCTGCCTTCCTAACCCCTTCGCCGCGCGCCGCCGCGCCCGCCGCGAACGCGCCGAACGCGCCGAGCGCGCCGAGCGGGCCGAGCGCCCCGCCGCGCCCACCTCGAACGGCGGCGCCCCCGCGAGCGCCGAGCGAGCGAAGCCGCCCGAGCTGGAGCTCTCCCTCGCCGGCGTCGCTCTCGACCGCAGCGGTCGGCCCCCAACGCGCGCCGCGGCGAACGCCTCATCCAACGCTCGCGCGCACTCATCTGCCATGATTAGTCACGCCGCGGATGAAGACGACTCGAACATCGACGCCGTCTCTCGCGCTCTTGACGTCCTGAAGGACGCCGGCGGACGCATGGGCGAGGAGCTCGCGAAACAGTGCGAGCGCGTGGACGAAATCGCCAGCCGCGCCGACGCCGTCGGCGCGCGAGTGGACCGCGCGGCGACGACGGGCGCGCTCGGGCGGGAGAGAAGGAGGGCCGAGGCTAAGAAGAGGACGCCGAGGTGATGCTGAGAAGAGGCGCGGCACCGCGGGTATCATATCGATCGACGAGGCGCGTCGTTTCTCGAAGAAACACTCGAAACGCGTTTGGAATACTTTAGTAGATATTTTTCAGTCGCGTCGCGGTTTCGCGTCGCGGCGGTGGGGTTCGTCTTCCGACGACCGCTTCGTTCGCCCGTCACGATCACTGGTGCTCCCTGAGCACCTTGACGACGGACTTGAAGGCGAACCACTCCGGGATGTCCTCGCCGCCTCGGAGCATCTTGCGGAACTTGGTCCCCGAGAGCTTCTTCACGCTGAGTCCCTTCTTCTCCGCGACATCGGCGGTGACGTACCCCTCCTCCTCGGTGTAGACGACGTTGAGGCTCGGGACGGTCTTCATGCCGAGCTCCGCGGCGTTCGCCTTGGCGAGGTCCTGCGCGTCGTACGCGCCGTAGAAGTCCTCGCCGTCGATGGACGACTTCGAGCCCGCCATGTCGCGGCCGATGATGAAGTGCGTGCAGCCGTAGTTCTTGCGGATGATCATGTGCTGGATCGCCTCGCGCGGGCCGGCCATGTGCATGGAGTACGGGAGGTACGCCCACCGGATCGCGGGGTTGTTCACCTCCGCCGCCAGCGTCTCGTACGTGTGGTACCTGACGAGGCCGGAGATGTCGTCGTCCTGCGTGGGGCCCATCGTCGGGTGCACGAGGCACACCGCGCCCTCGCCGACGTTCTCCGCGTCCAGCGCGCGGGTGAAGAGCTCGTAGTGCGCGCGATGGATGGGGTTGCGGCACTGAAACGCGACGACGTCCTTACCCTCGGGGAGCATCTTCCGGACCTCCTCCGGGGTGGGGCAGGGGAAGGGGCGCTCGGGGACGGAGAGGCCCTCGATCTTCCCGCCGACGTAGTACTTGCGGCGCTCCATGCTGATCATGGACACGCCGGGGTGCTCGATGGAGCTCGTGCCGTAGCACTGCTTCGCCTCGAGGGGCTTGTCCGGCTTCCACTTGGACTCCACGGTGAGGACCGCGACGTCCTTGCCCTGATACTTGAGCAGAACCTTGTCCCCGACCTTCGTGTCCTCGCAGTCGGTGTCGAGGACGATGGGCATGCCGAACAGGAGGTTGGAGCCGGGCAGGCGCATCTCCTTCACGCAGTGCGTGTACGTGTCCTCGTTCATGAACCCGGTGAGAGGGGAGAAGCCGCCGGTGGCGAGGAGCTCGACGTCGCACGCGTTGCGGTCGGAGAGGGCGAGCTCGCGCGTGCACGACGCGACGAGACCGGCCTTCTTGTCGTCGCTCACCATGAGGTTCACGAGCGTGCCGCCGTGGGGCTCGATGAGCGCCGCGGAGGCCGCGGCGGAGGCGTGGAACATGGACGCGCCGGGGCGAGCGACGGCGGCGAAGCCGCCGAACGCGGGGAGCGCCTGCGCGCGAGCGAGAGGGACGGGGGGGGGATGAGTGAGACGTAGGCGGGCACGGAAGCGAAACTCGGCATCGCGGTCGGAAAGGGGACGGGGGGAGGGTGGAGGCCGAGCGATCGCGTCTCGATCGCTCGGACCCCTCCGTCAGGAAACACCCACCACCGCCGATCGCGAAAAAGGCACGTCGGGGAAAGCGTCTCGGGGATCGCGGTCGGCCACAGACGCACCTGGCTGCGGAGCTGCCCCGCGACGATCGCGCGCGCGGGGGCGGCGACATCCGCGACCGCGGAGGACGCGGTCACGCGCCTGGCGGCGGCGAAGCCGGCACGGAGGGAGCGACGGATAGCGCTCATCGTGAGGTCTCGATCGGAGTTGTGCCGACGATCCGCGGGCCGCGGGGGTCCATCAAAAGCGCATATAGCGTACAGCAGATCTCGTACAGTAGTCCCACGATGAGTCCCCCGAGCGTGACTGCGCGTCTGTGAAGATGGTGGTTATGGGTCCCATATCGGCGCGAAGCGCGGGACAGTTTTTTCCGTTGTTCACATTTTCTTCGGAACGCTTCTCTTTCCACCAGCGACGTCGTCGTCGACGGCGTGGCCAGATCGAGAGACGCGCCGCACGAACCACCCCTCAGCGACACGATGTACGCCGCGAAGCGCGCGCTCAAGCCCGCGGCGCAGTTCGGCGCGGCCGCCGCCTACCGCCAGGTACGCCCCTCGGCGCGCCCGTCTCAAGACTGACGCGCGATCCTCGAGGATCGCGATCCGACCGCCGCCGATCCGAGAATTTCACATTTTCCGAGACGCCGATCGGATCGCGCGCTCGCGACCTCCCGACGCGCGCGGCGTGAGCGACCTTCGAGCGTCTCCTCGATCCCGGCGCGCGAACGACGTGCTCCGCTCTGACGCCTCCTGTCGTTCCCCCTCCCCCGTTTTTCTCCAGGCGTTTCACCCGCGCGCCTCCCGCGCGCTGGATTCCTTCGCGGTCTCCCGCACGCTCGATTCCTTCGCGCGCGGATACGCCAAGGACGTCAAGTTCGGCGTGGACTCCCGCGCGCTGATGCTGAGCGGCTGCGACAAGCTCGCTGACGCTGTGCAGGTCACGATGGGCCCCAAGGGCCGCAACGTCGTCATCGAGCAGACGTACGGCGCCCCCAAGATCACCAAGGACGGCGTCACGGTCGCGAAGAACATCGAGTTCAGCGATCGGTTCATGAATCTGGGCGCCTCCCTTGTCAAGCAGGTGGCCTCCGCCACGAACGACGTCGCGGGCGACGGCACGACCACGGCCACGGTCCTGACGCGCGCGATCTTCAGCGAGGGGTGCAAGTCCGTGGCGGCGGGGATGAACCCCATGGACCTCCGCCGCGGCATTCACGCCGCCGTCGACGCCGTCGTGGATCAGCTCAAGCAGAAGGCGAAGCTCATCGCGTCGACGGAGGAGATTGCGCAGGTGGGCACCATCTCGGCGAACGGCGAGCGCGAGATCGGCGATCTCATCGCGCGCGCGATGGAGAAGGTGGGTAAGGAGGGCGTCATCACCGTCGCGGACGGGAAGACACTCGAGAACGAGCTCGAAGTGGTGGAGGGGATGAAGTTTGAGCGGGGATACATCTCGCCGTACTTCGTCACCAACCCCAAGACGCAAAAGTGCGAGCTCGAGAACCCGTACGTGCTGGTGTTCGAGAAGAAAATCTCCGGTCTCACGAGCCTCCTGCCCGTCCTGGAGGCGGTGCTGAAGACGCAGCGGCCGCTGCTGATCGTCGCGGAGGACGTGGAGTCCGAGGCGCTCGCGACGCTCATCGTGAACAAGCTCAGGGGCGGGGTGAAGATTTGCGCGGTGAAGGCGCCCGGGTTCGGCGATAACCGCAAGAGCAACCTCCAGGATATCGCCATCCTCACCGGCGGCGTCGTGATCAGCGAGGACCTCGGGTATAAGCTCGAGCAGGTGGACGTCTCGATGCTCGGCACGGCGAAGAAGGTCACCGTGTCGAAGGACGACACGATCATCCTCGACGGCGCGGGGGAGAAGACGGCCATCGAGGAGCGGTGCGAGCAGCTGCGCGACGCCATTGCCGAGACGACGTCTGACTACGACCGCGACAAGATGCAGGAGCGCCTCGCGAAGCTTAGCGGAGGCGTCGCCGTGCTCAAAATCGGAGGCGCGTCCGAGGTGGAGGTGGGCGAGAAGAAGGACCGCGTCGTCGACGCCCTGAACGCGACGAAGGCCGCCGTCGATGAGGGCATCGTCGCCGGAGGCGGCACCGCCCTGCTCACCGCCACGAAATCCCTCGACGATCTCGAGGCGTCCATGAGCAACTTCGACCAAAAGGTCGGTGTCCAGATCATCCGAGCCGCGCTGAAGGTGCCCGTGCGCACGATCGCGGCGAACGCGGGCGTGGAAGGCTCCGTCGTCGTCGAAAAGGTCTTGGCGTCCAAGGAGGAAAACTGGGGGTACGACGCCGCCACGGGCGAGTACGGGTGCATGATCGCCGCCGGCGTCATCGACCCGCTGAAGGTTGTCCGAACCGCCCTCGTCGACGCCGCCAGCGTGTCGTCGCTCATGATGACCAGCGAGTGCATGATCGTCGAGGGGAAGCCCGATCCCGCCACGCAGGCCGCGGCGAACATGGGACCCCCAGGAGGCATGGGTGGCATGGGAGGCATGGGAGGCATGGGGTTCTAGACGGGAACGACCGTAGGCTCACAGACCTTTCGTGCACAATGAGAAACAACACCGCGTCGAAGAAAAATCACCCCTCGAGATTCTCGATCGATCGTGGCTCAATGACGCCGTCGCGCGAACTCAGACGTGTGAGCGGCACGTCTTAGGGTTCTGCGCGCTCGCTTCGACGACGCCCTCCTCGCCTCGGCACACACCCGCGCGCGTCTCGCGATGTGGAGGCGCGTCGCGAGCGCGGCGGCGTCGAGCGCTGCGCGGTGCGCGTCCCGCGGCGCGGTTCGCGCGGGCGAGCATTCGGACGCGGGCGCCTGTGCGGTGGCGTCGATCGCGGTCCCCGCGATCGGCGCGCGAGGCTTCGCGAAGGCGAAGAAGTCCCCCGCGAAGCGCCGAGGCGGTCCGGCGCCGATGGGCCCGGCGAAGACGAACCCCCAGATGAAGGCGGCGACGGAGAAACACGTGCGTGCGGCGACGCCGTTTCGCGCCCGCGCGACCCGATCGAGCGCGCGCGCGCGAGCCCCCGCCCGTTCACTCGCGAGCGACGATCGATCGGTTTCCTCTGACGACGTTCCCCATTTCTCGTCCGATTCTGTTCGCGCGCGCAGTGGAACGCGTTGCTCGCGGCGATGACGCCCGTGGAGATCCCCGCGGAGAACCTGTCGGCGGAGGAGCTCGCCGAGTTCGAGGCTCGCGCGAAGGCGTACTCGAAGAAGAAGATGGCGCAGCACCGCGCGTGGCAGAAGGACATCACGGACAAGATTCGCCACAAGCGCGCGGCGGTTGCGGCGCTCCCCGAGGGCTACCTGAGGACCGCGGCGGAGCAGGAGGACCACGCCCTGTTCCCGCTCAAGCGCCAGACGCCGATGATGACCCCTCCGATCGAAGGGTTCTACGAGGAAAAGCAGAGGAAGGCGGAGGAGGCTGTGAGCGGGGAGGGGCGGATGGGCGGGGGCGGAAGGCGATAGTCGCCGAGCGAGACGATTGTCGCGAGGCTACCGCTGTAGGCGTTCCTCGGCGAAGGTTCGGGGCGTAATGGCTAGCAGTCGATCGTGCGCGTCGTCGTCCCTCACACGCGTTCCTCTTCTCTCACCCGGGCGAACCCCGCGTCGTGTTTGCGCCGTCGCCGCCGACGTTCGTCACGTCGCTCAGGCTTCTTCTTCGACGCTTAGCCGTTGAGCCCTCCGCCGCGGCGTCTTCTGCGGCGCGTTTCGCCCGACGCTTCTTATCCGCGAGGTGCTTCGCCTGCTTGCGCTCTTTGATACAGTCATGCTGAGCCCGCGCGGCTGTCATCTCCTCGCGCGTCAGGAACGCGACGCACAAGACCACATACGCGCGCCTCCCTTTCCAGTAAAGCAGGCGAACGAGCTCGTCGCGCTCCTCGTCGGTCGCCTCCGGGAACGTCTCGCGGACGCCCTGCATTAGAGCTTTGGTAGACAACCAGTGCACGCCCGGCCTCCTGCATCCCGGCTTGTATGCACCCCCCGGGTACACGACGGCTCCGCCCGACGCGTTCGCCAGCTTGCGGAGGCCGTCGATCACGAGCCCCTCGAGGCCGTCCTTCGCGTGACCTGCATCTACGAAGGCCATCTCCCCGCCTGTAAGCACCGTCGCGAACGCGTAGTTGTCGCGCTCCACGTCCTTCGGGTGTTGGAAGCCTAGAGCGTTCCGCCACACGTTCCACCCCTCCTCGACAGCCTTTTGCAGGTCGGTCGGGGAAGATTCCCCCTCCCCGCGACTCCAGAAGGAGGCCCACGCGTGAGCGGTGGCTCCCTCCGGAGCGTTCTCGAGGAGGCCACGGAGGGAGACGTCGAAGATCTCCAAGGACCTGTCCACGGACGTGTGCCGCCCGTGGAAAAGACCTCGCCACCTTAACTGCTTGGGCTCGCTGGGGTGGAAAATGGCGTCGGCCTCCTCGCGCATCGCGGCCGGACCACGGCGCGCCCCGGACGGGATATCGTATGAGCGATACTTTCCCCAAGCCAGCGCCGCTTCGACAGTCCTCAGCATTCGAAAGGAGTCGAGTTCGTTGAGGAGATCGCCAAGATGTCCATCTTGCTCGTTTATCTCTTCTTCGTGCGTCATCAGCCCTGTCTCCCGGCGGAGGGGGTGCGCGGACGGGTGCGTCGTCACAAAACACAGCTGTGCGATTGAGGAGAGGAGAGACGCTGTCTCGCGGCCTACAAGTAGAGCGCGCGGGCGAGCGTAGAAACGCGTCGCGCGGGCGCACCTCGAGGAGGTGCAAGACGGCGCGCGCGGCGAGAGAATGGCGTCGCGGGTCGTTCGCGCGGGCGCCTCACGCCTGTCTCCCTCGCCGTTTCGGGAAAGACGAGACGTGCTTGGCGCGGGGGGCGAACATAGTGCCGGCGGTTCAGCAATAATCTTGCAACAGACCCACAATACGAATTTAGTTGGGTTATGGGTCCGGTCCGCGTCCGAGGCGACGGCGGTTTAAAATACTTTCGTATGATACAGTAGCTCTCCCTCTTCCTGCCCCTCCCAGACCGGCGTCGCGCACTCGCGATGAAGCGCGGCGCGAAGCCCCCCGGGGTGGACCCGGGGAGGGCCCAGGGTACCCTCCTCGGGTTCGTATCCCGCGCGCCCCGCGCGCCCATCGCGCCGGGTTCGACGAGCGGCTTTTCCTCGCGCTTCGCCGCGTCCGAGGCGCCGCGCTCTGGCGGGCTCGCGGACCGCTCCAACGCGCCGAGCCCCGCGCCGCGCGAGGGGATGGACGCGCTGACGCCCGAGCAGAAGGCGCGCACCGCGGCGAACAGCCAGACCGCCTTCGCGCGAAAGATGCGCCGGCTCGAGGACGCGGCGCCAGCGCGCGCCGACGACCGGGGCGCGTCGCGCCGGCTGGACGCGACGCCGGCTTTTCGCGAGGCCCCGCGCGTGCTCGCGACGGCCCCGACCGCCCCCGCGACGCGCCTCGCGAAGCCGCCTCGGCACCGCGAGCCCGCGGAGGACCTCGCGTCGTGCGGAGGACCCCGTGGCACCCCTCCGCGTCGTCCGTCGGCGCGAGGAGCCATCGCGGCGCCCCCCTCGGGGGAGGGCGACACAGCTGTAAAAACCCTTCAACAGCGCGCCGACCTCGTCGCGCGCCAGTTTGGTGTGAACGCACTGCGCGTGACCCTGACGGACGGCAAAAAAGTCAGGGGAAAAACGCGCGGCCGCGTCCCCGCGGAGCTTCCCGATGTGGACGACAGGCTACGCCAGTTCTTCGGCGACAAGATGGTGGACGAGGGCCTGAGCGCGAAAGTCACCGCCACCGAGTGCAGCAAGTGCGCGCGGCGGGAGACGTCCGGGTGGTTCACTTCCCTGGCGGACCCCGACCACGTCATCTGCAGCAGCTGCCGCAGCAAAGAGCTGCCGCGGGGAGTCTCCGCGTGCGGGAGGTGTGCGCGGGTGGATTCGAACAAGTGGTTACTTTCCCGGGCGGAGCCCGGGAAAGTCATCTGCTTACCCTGCTGGGAGAAAGAGCCGCCGCACCTGGGGTGCAAGTGCGCCGATTGCGGCACTACGGAAGCGAGTAAGTGGAGGAAAGGGAAAACGGGGAAGCCCGTGTGCTTCAAGTGTTACCAGCGCGAGAAGAGGGCGCAGGAGAGGGCGCAGCGCAAGTGCGCCGATTGCGGCACTACGGAGGCGAGTGAGTGGAGGAGAGGGAAAACGGGGAAGCCCGTGTGCTTCGCGTGTTACCAGCGCGAGAAGACGCAGGAGAGGGCGCAGCGCAAGTGCGCCGATTGCGGCACTACGGAAGCGAGT
>MDSW01045162.1_pt1 | contig 18418 bp, 9 predicted proteins | sample 811171 | NCBI WGS metagenome assembly MDSW01 (sample SAMN05326641, study PRJNA326480) | marine metagenome | isolation source: seawater | place: Atlantic Ocean: North West | collected 2012 | reverse complement strand
GCGCCGCGACCGCGGGGGGCGTAGGGTTTGCGCCCGTTGACGCGGGCGCGGCCGCGAGCGCCGCGGACGCGCCCTCGAGCGACGCGCGAGCGACGCCGCGCGACGCCAGCCGCCAGAGGGACGCGCCGGCGCGCGACGACGCGGTCATCGGAGCGCGGTGGCGCGCGCGCGTGTGTCGCGATCGCGGGAGACGAGAGGCGAGATGAGGTGGCAGGTCGACACGTTTCCCGAAGGAGGATTCTCTCTCGAAAAATCGCCGCGCGGCGGGCGCGGATTCGGAGAAGAGTCGTGGCCGGTTTGGGAGGCCGAACGCCATTCTCGGACGCGACGCCGGTCCGGCGCTCGCGCGGTTCCGCGCGCCCGGCGCGCTCGCGGCTCCGTCGTCTCGTCGCGCATGGCGCGGCGTAACGGATGCACCGGGGAGGTGGAGTACCCGAACGGGTGCACGCGGTTCGGGTACGCGTGCTCCACCCTCCTCGCCCTCGTCTCGTGCGTGGGCGTCCCTCTGGTGCACCATCTCTGTTTTAGTAACGCCCCGCCCGCGCCGCTCGCGCCGTGCCTCGCCCGACACGGGCTCACGCCCGAGGCGCACGCGGAGGAGATGGCGATGTACTTCCGCTACCGCGTCGAGCCCGCGGTGACGTGCACGGTCGAGACCCGCATCTTGCGCGGGTGCGTGGACGACCCCACGCCGGTGATCGGCTTCCAGCGGTACCCGCCGGGGCCCCTGCGCGCGAAAAACGCCCGCGACGTCCGAGACGCCTTCGCCCGCGTCCCGCGAGCATTCCTCGACGCCGCGGACCAGGAACGGGCCGCGACGGCCGAGACATCATCACACAACGACGACGAAGACCCCACGGCGGTGTGTTCGACGGCGGCGCGCGCCCTCGCCGCGACGTTACCGCGCCTGACGTCCCCGCCGTACGACGCCTCCCTCGCCGACGTCTATCCCTTCTCCGCGCTCGCCGCCGACGCCGCCGACGCGTCCGGCGCGCCGGCGCGACTGTCGTACGTCGAGTACGCCTGCCTCGCCGCGGTCGAGCGCGCGGTCGAGCTCATCCTCCAGGCGCGCGGCGAGTCCTCCCGGGGCGCGGCGGGCGCACTCGAGGCCGCGGCGGAGGACCCTCCTCCCGGCGCGACGACGACGACGGATCTCACCGCGGAGCTCGCGGCGTTCTTCGCGTCGGGGGACCGGCGGCGGGCGGCGTGCCACGTCCCGGCGGAAATCGACGGGTGCCCCGGGGAGAAGGACACGGGCGAGGGGCGGGAGAAGGGAAGCGACCTCGGCCTCGGCAAGTGCGACTTCGTGGAGTTCGCGAACGTCGCGTGAGGAAGATCTAACGCGAGCGGACGTCCGATCTCTCGATCGATCCCGTCGTCTCAAACGAAACCTCCTACGCTCGTACTCGTACGTACCGCGGTACTACTCCCTTCGAAACACGCCCCCCAGCGCTTCGATGAGCGCGGGGACGTCGTACTCCGCCCCCCTCTCGGTTCTCTTCGCCTTGACCGTCACGACCTCTCTCACGCCGATTCGTTTCAGTTCGTCGACGTCCAGCGGCATGCCCCCCCCCTCCGGCGCGATCGCGACGGTGACGTAGTCCCTCACCCCGAAGGCGGCTCTCCGCGCCGGGTCCGGGTCCTCCGCTCGGTTCAGCGCGTTGACGACGGCGGTGACGTACTCGACCGCGTCCATGTCCCCCGTCTCGCGGTCCTGCGCGCCGTTCAAGATGAGCACCTTTTCCATGTCCTCCCGCTCCGCGATCGCCTCGCCGACGCCCTCGAGGATGAGCGACGGGACGATGGAGGTGTACAGCGAGCCCATGCCGTAGATGACGCCGTCGCACCCCTTCTCGATGCGCCGCGTGATCGTCGGGTTCACCTTCGGGTACACCACCGCGAGGCTCGTGGGGTCCTCCGTGGAGAGGTAGAACACGCGCTTGATCGGGCTCTGGAGCTCGTCGTACCCGGAGATGACCTTGTCGATGTCCCACACGGACAGAGGGCGGGTCGTCAGGTCGATCAGCCTCGAGTTGATGAGCTCGCCCGCGCTCCAGACGTCCCCCGCGGCGATGGCGTCGCGCACGCGCGTGTGCCCCGCCGCCGACTCCTCCAACCCGCCCCAGAACTCCGACGCCGAGATCTCGGGCACGCCCCCGCGCTCGATGACGCCCTTCCAAAACTCCGAGCTCGCCGCCTGCGCCTTCCCGCGCGCGGCGACGTCGCGCCCGTACTTGATGCTCGCCCGAGCCTTGCTCACCGTCTTGGATTTGGCTAAAATCTCCGACGCGAGCGTGGTCTTGCCTCCCGCCGCTCCCGACCGCCCCAGGGGACCCGTCTTGGTGAACGTCTTCGGGTCCGGGCTCGGGTGAGAAATTTCGTTCTGACCGCGAATCGTCACGCCGTTCTCGAGCTCCGCGCCGAGCGCGACGCGGACGTTATCCCCAAGCACGATGTTCGGCACGACCGTGGACTCCTCCGGGATGTTGCTGACTCGGCTGTAGAGCAAAATCGCCGCCTCCATGGAGCGGAAAAACATGCGCGCGCCGGCGAAGAAAAAGTTCCCCACGGAGCCGTTCACGAAGTCGAACTTCGGACCGTCCGTCTTCGCGGCGGTGACCTGGGAGTGGAAGTGCAGGAGGAAGCTCCGGATGATGTCCGCGTACGGCTCGGAGATGTTCGCCCACAGCTCGTGGTCGCCCTCCTGTATGCGATACCACTCCGCCTTGGCCTCCGCGCTGTCCGTGGCGTGTAAACGGTGCGCCAACAGAGCCTTCACCGCGCGCGCCTCCGCGGTGGACTCGTCGGATAAACGCAAGCACCGGCTCCGGACGTCACCCACCGCGGGGCCGCCGAGGACGCGGACGATCTCCGCGGTCGACCCGCCGTCGTCGGAGACGGGAATCACGTGCATCACCCGCGACGTGAGCTCGGACGTGAGCTCGTCAACCACTCCGTTGAACGCCGTCCCGCCCGTGAACGCCACCAGGGAGGGGGTGGCGCGCTTGGTGGGGGAGGGAGAAGGGGTGGATGAGCCGACGTCGGAGGAGGATGGGCGCGGCGCGGCCCCGGACGAGGAGGCGTCCTCCGAGTCGAACGCGTCGTCGTCGTTCGAGGCGGATCCTCGCGACGTCTTCGGCAGCGCGCTCGTGACGAGAGACACCGCGGCGTTGCCGCCCGCGGACGCCCGGGCGTCGTCGCTCGAGGCCGCGTCCGCGGCGCTCGATCCCACCGCGAGCGTCTCGACCGCGCCGCGCGGGCGTCGGCGCCCCTGGACGCGCGCGGACGACGCCGCGCCCGCGCGGCGAAGACGCGCGTCCGCGGCGCCCTCCAGCGTGGCACGCGTCGGGGAGGCGGTCCTCCCGGGGACGCCGCGCGGGAGCGAAGCGAGCGAGCGTCGCGAGCCCGACGCGCGCGCGCTCGTCCCCGCGCGGCACGTCGCCGGGGACGCCGAAGCCGCGCGCATCCCGACCGGAGGGATCGAGCGGAGGGAGGCGCCCCGACCGGTGCGAGGGGCGCGATCGATATTGCGCGCGAACTTTATCTCAACTCGTGCCACGGGTGATTCCTTTTGCTCTCCCCCGCCCGGATACGATCGGTGCGACAAACTTTACATTCGTATCCAGTCATCAAAAAATGCAGTGGATCTGGCCGCTGCCCGCCCCGCCCGGGCGCCTCGTCCTTTTTGCTCGCGCGAGTTGCGTTCTCCGAGAAGCCGACGACGGCCCCCCCCCTCGATCGACCCCCAGCACTTAGCGGTCGCGCGATGGGCCGATCGGGTCCTTCCTCTCGCGGCTCGGGTCGCGCCGGCGACGCGCTCGAGACCCGGCTCGAGAACGGGTGCTCGACGCACGGTCTGGATGACGTCCCCCCCGAGACGCGCGCCGCGGTCCTCGCGCTTCGCGCCTCGTGGAAGTTCTTCTCCGTGCAGAGCTTCTGCCACACGTTCCGCGCGGTGCTTCGCCTCCCGAACTTCACGGGCGACGAGCTCGAGCGGGCGCTGATGGACCCCGCGTCGGAGCCGTTCATCGTCGAGGTCATACTCCGCCTCCTCGAGGACGCCCCGTCCCGGGGCCCGCGCTTGGCCGTGAACGACTGGGAGGCGAGGCTCGCGGACAAGATCCAGCGGATCGCGAACGAGAGCGATTACTTCGAGGAGGATTACCCGCCGACGACCGTCGCGGCGCCTTCGGAGGAGGTCGCCGACGACGTCGCTCCCGAGGGTGCGGCCGAAGCAGAAGGCGAAGACGCTCCCCGAGAAGACGACGCTCCTTCCTCTCTCTCGGGACCCGCGTCCTCCTCGACCTCTGCTGAGGTGGTGGTCTACGGCCACCCGCTGCAGAACGGCCGCGCGTTTTTCGAGCACCTCACCGCGATGGAACGCCTGGACGTCGTCGCCGCGCTGTGCGAGGAGTGTTTGGACGCCAACGAAGCGTCGCGCGCGGAGGTCGAGGCGATGGCGGCGGCGCACGCGGTCGCCGACGGCGCGCACCCCGAGGCGCACGGCGACGCCGTCGCCACGGACGCGGAGAACCGGGCGTACCACGCGTGCGGCGAGGACATGCGCTTGTACCGGTGGGAAAGGCCCGGCGGCAAAGGAAAAAACGACGCGCGGGGTTCTTCGCTCGACCCGGCGTTCGCGACGCCGTGCGTGACGCTCGGGGAGGTGCGCGCGTTGGCGGCGTCGCTCGGCGACCCCCCCGCGCGGAAGGATCGCGCGCTGCGGGACTACCTCCTCCAGCACCACATCCCTCCGCACGAGGCGCTGGAGGCGAAGGCGGAGCGCGCGAGGCTGGCTGAGGCGGCGCGAGCGGAGGAACGCGAGGTGCGGCGCCTGGCGCGGGAGGCGTACGACGCGACGGACCGCAAACGCAGCGGACGCATCGCGCGCAAGATCGCCGAGGACCTCGAGCGGAGGAGGATCGCGGCCGAGGCGGAGGAGGCGGAGGCGGAGGTCCGGGCGATCGTCCAGGCGCGGGACGAGAGGCTGGCGCTCGAGAGGTGGAGGTGGATGCTATTGCCGCCGCGGCTGAGGCCCGACGAGGCCCCGGAGGGCATGAGCGACGGCCGCGACGACGCGGATGATGGGAACCGAGGGAAGACCCGTTGGCGCGACTTGGGCGCCGCCGCCGTGGGTTCGTACGTCAAGATCCACTGGGACGCGGACGGGGCGTGGTACCCCGCCGCGATCGAGTCCTTCGACGAGGCCTCCGGGACGCACGCGGTTCGGTACCTCGCGGACGACGCCGTGGAGACACTTCGCCTGGACGAGGAGAAGACTCGAGCCGAGCCGAGAGAGCGCCACGTCTCCCCCGCGGGCCTCCCCGTCCCGCCCCCGGAGACGCAGCTCCCGGGCCTCGAGCGAAGGGGCGTGCGGAATGAGCGCCGGTCCCCGAACGTGCTCTTCGTGCGAGAGACGGAATGTGACGACGACGGACTCCGCCGCGCGGGAGAGGGCGAGAAGGGCGACGAGAGGCCGGGGCTCGAGACCTCCGGGGCCGGGCGGAAGAAGTACGCGTGTCGGACGTGCTTGGAAAACGGCGTGGCGAACCCGGACCACGCCAAGTTCAGTCGCAAGTGCCCGTACCACCGGGAGTACGTAGGCACCGTCCCGGAACCGCAGAGTTCGGTCGAAGCGGTCGAAGAAGACGCGGGCGAGGACGAGGCGGGCGACGCGAGCGGGCGCGCGCGAGAAACCTCGTCCCCGGAAGGGGGCCCGGAAGCGGAAGCCCGGGCCGCCCGAGGCGGAGGACCAGTCCCGTGGGAGGCGCGGGACGAGGACGCTCGAGGAGGTTCAGACGCGCCCACCGGGCCGTCGCCCGTGCCCTTGAGGGTGTCGTAGAGAAGAGGCGAGAGGCGAGCGGTCCGCGCGCGGCGGCGTAGCAGAGACGACGAAGGGCAATACTCAGAAGTCGAACGACGTTGATGGGCCAGTCCAGCGCTATCGTCAGTTGACAGGTTGTCGTCGTGCTTTCTCGGCGTGTCATCATTTCGCGTCCCGGCGCGCGCCGCGCGTCCTCCGTCGTCGTCGTCGCATGGACGGGCGCGCGCCCCTGCTCGAGACGTCGCGTTCGCCCTCGCGTTCGCGCGGGCGGTCGTGGCGACGCCGCGCGGCGATATTCGCGTTCGTCGTGCTTCTCATGTACGGGCACTACCGCGTCATGCACGCGCTCGCTTCGCTCTCCGCCGACGCGGTCGCGGACGGGGTGCGCCTTCGCGACGCGGCGCTCGAGCGCGGTCGCGGACTCGACGCGGGTTCGGACGCGGGTTCGGACGGGGCGAACGCTCGGACGCGCGCGCCCGCGTCCCCGCCCGCCCCCGCGCCGCCCTCGCCGCCGCCCCCGCCCGCTCGCGTCAAGCGCGCGCCCGAGACGGGCGCGGGCGGGGCGATCGCCCGCGACGGGTGTCGCGACGCCGCCCCGGACTGCGCCGCGTGGGTCGCCGCCGGCGAGTGCGACAACAACCCCGCGTTCATGTTGGAGTCGTGCGCGAGGAGCTGCGGCGCGTGCGAGGGCGCGGGCGCGGGTCTGGACGCGACGACGGCGACGCGTCGGTGGGTGGAGTTACGCTCGAGCGGCGGCGGCGACGGCGGCGAAAACGTCCTTCGCATGCCCGTCGTGGGGTTCGGCACGGCGGGCCTCGGCGACGCCACGCGCGACGCGGTGGCGACCGCGCTCGAGGTGGGGTACCGCGCGATCGATTCCGCGCAGGCCAGGGAGTGGTACCGCGAGGACCTCGTCGGGGAGGCGATCGCGGCGAGCGGCGTGCGACGCGAGGATCTGTTCTTGACGTCGAAGCTCCATCCGCGAGACCTCGGCTTCGACGCCACCGTCGCGCGGTTCGAGGATTCCCTCGCGGACCTCCGGACGGAGTACCTCGACCTGTTCCTGCTCCACTACCCGCGATGCTTCGCCCACCTGTGCGACGGGCACGAGCCCGAGGGGACGTGGCGGGACAGCTGGCGCGCGCTGGAGGCGTTGCTGGCGAGGGGGAAGGTTCGCGCCATCGGCGTGAGTAACTTCGACCTCAGGGATCTCAAGGAGCTGGAGGCGTTTGCGTCGACGCCGCCCGCGGTGGTGCAGCGTAACTCCGACGTGTTTTCCGCGGACCTCCCCGCGAGGATCTTCTGCACCGCGCGCGGGTGGCAGTACGAGGCGTACAGCTCCCTGGGGAGTCAGTGGTTGATGCGCGGGTTCCGCGCCAACCCGGTGCTGACGCACGCGACGGTGGTGAGGGTCGCGGAAGAGATCGGCGCGAGCCCGGCGCGGACGCTGCTGCGGTGGGCGACGCAGAAGGGGCAGGTGGTGATCCCGCGGAGCGCGAAGCGGGAGCACATCGAGGATAACTTCAGGACGCTGGACCTCGCGCCGCTGACGCCGGGGCAGATGGACGCGCTGGACGCACTCGACGGCCACCCGCCCTTCGTCGACCTCGGGTTCGGGAACGGAGGGAGGGAGGCGTAGACGACTCGAGACGCTCCGGCGACGACGCACTTTTTTGTTTGGTGTGAAATGGGAAAAGTTTGGCGACGCGAACCGTCGCGAGAATCGGACGGACAGTCACGGCGTGCGAAAACGCGCGGGGGAAACATCTCGCGGCGCGCGGACCGTTTCTTGGGGACGACGTGTAACGAAAAAGATGGCTCCCGCGGCGTCGCCTGGGCGCGCGCGCACTCCACGTCGCGCCGCGCTCGCGGGCGCCCTCGCCGACCTCCCGTCGCTCGCCCCCCCCGCGCGCCGCCGCCATGGTCGCGACGCTCTTCTCGAGTTCGGCGGCCACGCTGGACAACCGGACGTTCGGCCTCCTCCACTCGCTCCTCGCGCTCGTCGGGTTCGCGGTCGTGGCGCACCGCGCGTACGAGCTCTCGACGTTCGACGCGCGGGCGTTCGCGGACGCGTTCCCGGTCTCGTACGCGCCGCCGGTGGGGAAGAAGGCGAAGAACGCGCCGAGTTTCGGCGTCGTGGACGTCTCGGAGTTCGCCCCCGTCGTCCTCGTCACCGCCGGGTGGGCGCTCCTGTACTACGCCTTCCTTTTCGATCAGTCCGCGACGGCGTTCGTCGTGCTGAAGGATGCCAAGAGGAAGGCCAAGATGGAGGGCAAGCCCATGCCGCAGCTCTCGGACGTCAAGTACGGACGATACAGCAAGAGCGCCCGAGTGCGAGCTTCCGACCGCACCGTGGGCAACTACCTCGAGCAGTCCGTGCCCTTCCTCGTCTCGCTGTGGGCGCACGCCGCGTTCGTCTCCCCCGTCAACGCCGCCGCCGTCGGGTGGACCTGGATCGCGTTCCGGTTCATCTACCCGTGGGCGTACAGGATGAGGTTCCCGGGGGTGTTCATCAGCACCGTCCCCGCCTACGCGTGCGTCGCGTACCTGCTGGAGGAGGTGGTGAGGTGCGCGCTCAAGATCTGAGCGCTGAAGGAGCGATGCGAGGAGCGATACGAAAAGCTCCCGCGTGGAATCAATCTCCGGCGGGGAAGGGGCGCGCCGGAAGGGGCGCGAGTGTACAATAGAGAGACTGCGTCCGCGCCGACGCGCGTGGCGGATCGACGAGAGGCGGACGTCGGTCGGGACACGGTAAAGTTTTTTTTGCATCGACACAAACACGTCAGGGAAAGGAGCGCTCCAGCGCTCACGCCCCGCGCCGCCTAGAACACCGCCTCGCACTCCCCCGAGAGGTCGCACGCGCCCTGCCCCCCGAACCCGTTGAGCGTCGCCCATCGGTTCGCGTCCGCCCGCCCCATCTCGACGAGCGCGTCCAGCGTCGCGTCGTCCTGCGGCAGCAGGGCCCACTTCCCCATCTCCAGGTAGTCCATCGTCGGCTCGCCGTACGCGCCGTCCGGCGCGATGAGCAGACCTTCGTCCTCGCTCACCCCCCAGTCCTCCCAGAAGCTCGCCTGCCGTTCGAAGTAGTTGCCGGTTTTCGTGCCGTCGCCCGGGGGAGCCTCGCGCCACCGCTCGAGGAGCGGGAAAGACGCGACCCTCACGGCGCGCTCGGAGACGGGCGGCGTCGGGGCGAGCCGCGTCCACCCGCCGTCCACGCGCAGACGCCCGCGGTAGCGCCTCGCGGGCCACCCGCAGTAGAGCGGGATGTGGCAGCTCGAGAGCAGAGCCCCGATGAGGTCGTCGCGGGAGTCAAAGTCGGAGATGAGCTCGTTCTCGAGCGCGCCGGGGCCGCCGTTGAACCCGGCGGGCGCGCCGGGGGTTCGCGCGTCCGCCCACGCCGGGGCGGTGACGGAGACGAAGAGGTTCGACCGGGAGCAGCGCACGTGCGCGTCCTCGGGGAGCTCGCGCCTGAGCGCGGTCTCGAGGACGCCGCCGACGCGGCCAACGACGCCGTTCTCGCGGCAGTCGCGCAGGACGCCCATGAGCACGCGCCTGCCCTCGTCGGGGGACATCCCGCAAGCGTGCATCGCGGCGACCAGAGCGCCCGCGGACGCCCCCGCGACCGGGGTCGAGGGACCCAGCACCCCCGTCTCGCACAGAACCTCCCACGCCCCGACGTGGTACGGGAAAATCATCCCGGCCGCGCTGAACCCGACGCCGTCGGGCGCGGAGGAGGCGAACGAGAGGGCCGCCGGCGTGCGTCCCGAGGCCGACGAGCGCGCGACGGCGCGTCCGCGAGCGACCGCGCCGGGGCGAGGAGACGCCGGCGAGGCCGCGGCGACCGCGCGAGCGATCGCAAAGGCCATCGAGGAGCCGCGCGCGGGGTCCGATGCGGCGGCGCGGCGCCTGGACGTGTGGGCGAGCCGCTCTCCGGCGCGTCGCGTGACGTCGCGCGCGAGCCTCGCGTTCCGACGAGCGCGCGATCGCGGAACGTCGCTGTCGGCCTCTCGTTCTGGACGCGAACCGTCTCGCGATCGGCGGAGACGCGACGACTCTGTCGGCGGACCGATAGACCGACGCGCGCCAAACGCTGATTATTGACGCCGTCGCGTCCCCTGCAGGTCGAACACCCGCGCTCGCGCCTCACACCGCGCCTCGCCTCGCACGGGCATGTCATCGGGCAAACTCCACCAGGGGACTGTCCTGCGCGCGCTCTTCGCCGGTGGAATCGCCGTCTGGTCCAAAGCCGCCGCCCTCGCCAAGGTGCGCCCGGCGGCGACCCCGCGCGTCCCCACCCCCCGGATCGGAATCGGATCCCCCGAGAGGGCACCGCCGAGCGCGATTGTCCCCCGCGGCCCCGATTGCGCCTCCTCGCGCTCACCTCCCGCGACCCCTCCCCCCCCCCCTCCCCGCGCACCACCCCCCCCCGCTCGCTTCCCCCCCGGCGCGACAGGCCGGAGGCGGAGTCGCGGGCAAAGCCGCCGCCGCCGCCGGGGCCGGCGCGCTCGGGTACACCGCGGTCTCCGGGACCCCCCCCGCGGCCCCGGCTCGACCGCCCCTCCCCGCGCGACCCACGTCCCACGGCGCGGCGAGGGGAAATTGATTGAGATCGATCGGATCGATCCCGCGACGACCCGGCGTTCCCCCGCTTGCTTGTTCGACTCGCTCCCGTCCCGCGAAAGAGAGTCGCGTCGCGTCGCCATGAAGGGTAACGCGCGGGGCGGCCTCCGCCCGCGCACGCAGACGGCTCTCTTCGCCCTGTGCGCGATCGCGTGCTCCGCGTACGTCGCCGGTCGCATGATTTCCTCCTCCCTCGCCGCCGACGCGTTGGTTCGCGACCTCGACGACGCGGACGGCGCGGGCGCGGGCGATAACCTCGCGGACGTCCCCTCCCTCTCCGGGCGCCCTCGGCTCGAGAACGACCCGGCGGCGATCGTCCCCGGGTTCGACGCGTACGACGCGGACGAGGGCGAGTCGGGCGACGGCGCCGGGGTTTCACTTCTCGGGCAGCTGGACGGCGTGCGGCGCGGCGTCGCCAACGGGTGGGGGTGCGAGGTGGGCGTCGAGAAGGGGGCCTCGGTCGCGGTGTACGTGGACGGCTTCCTGGTCGCGACGGTTCGCCCGACGCGCGTCCGCGCGGACCGCACGGTCGGGAAGATATGCGCCCGGCACCCGTACGACCGCGCGCGCGTCGGGTTCGCGGCGACGCTTCCGCAGCTCGCCGCGGGGGCGCACGAGATTCGCGCCTTCGTGCGCGACGCGAGCGGGGCGCGCAAGGCGGAGCTCGGCGGGTCCCCGTTTCGGTACGTCGAGGCGCCGACGGCCCTCGGCGTGCGCGCGGAGCTCGCGCGGAAGGACGCGCGCATCCGCGAGCAGAACCGCGTGATCGCGGAGCTCCAGAACCAGCTCGGCGCCGACGCGGAGCTGTGGCGGAGCTCGGAGGGGCCCCCGGACGCGTGGGGCGGGGGGCGGATGAGCGAGGCGCGCTGGCGCGAGGTGGCGCGCGCGGGAGGCGCGGACAGCGAACAGGCGGCGCACGCGCTGCACGAGTCCGCGGCGGGGGGCGCGAGCGCCGGCATCCACGCGGACGGCCACGTGTCGCACGCGGTGACGCTCAAGTCGGACGCGGGGAAGCCCGGCGGGAAGGAGCCGCTCCTGGCGTTCGTCGGGGTCAACACGGGATTCTCGAGCAAGGCGCGCCGGGACGTGTTGCGCGCGACGTGGTTCCCCGCGGGGAGCGAGCTCGCGAAGATGGAGACGCAGCACGGCATCTTGTTTCGGTTCGTCATCGGCGAGCCGGTCGCGAGCGACGAGGCGCTGAATAAGGCGCTGGAGGAGGAGATCAGCGAGCACGACGACTTTTTCCGCCTCAAGCACACGGACACGTACGACAAGCTGAGCGACAAGACGGTGATGTGGTTCAGCGCGGCGGTGACGACGGTGGAGGCGGATTTCTACATGAAGATCGACGACGACATCCACCTGCGGGTGCCCGCGCTGGAGAAGTTCCTCGTCTCGCACAGGCTCACGCGGTCGATGTACTTCGGGTGCATGAAGTCCGGGCCGGTGTTGAGTAACCCGAAGGTGAGGTGGCACGAGCCGGAGTGGTGGCGGTTCGGGGACAGCGGAAACCGGTACTTCCGCCACAGCTCGGGGCAGATTTACGGCGTCTCGCGCGTCGTCGCGCAGTACATCCACGACCACAGGAGTATCCTGCACAGGTTCGCGAACGAGGACGTCTCCGTCGGGTCGTGGGTCATGGGCCTGGACGTGGACTTCGTGGACGAGCGGAACATGTGCTGCCAGGACTGCAGGGGCCAGGGGAAGTGCATCGCCACCTTCCAGTGGCGGTGCTCGGGGGTGTGCGAACCCCTGACCAACATACCGGTGATCCACAACTCGTGCCCGCAACACCCGGTCGCGTCCAAGGTGAAGCGGGACGCGCTCGGAAAACGAGCCGAGCTCGCGGAAATCGCCGCCGAGCTGGATAACATCAAGTTCACGCCGAGCAAAGAGCTGTTCCAAAACTGACGGAAAAAACGAGCGCGTGCGCGACGATGTTCCATTTATCATAAAATCTCTTTCAAACTTTCTTCCAAGTTTCCCGACGCGTCACCGCGGACCGCCCCCCTCCTCCCCCTCCACCCTCCCCGCTCGTTCCAGCCTCGACCTGATCCACCACCTCGCCCTCCACAGGTCCTCCGGCCCGAGTTCGTGTCCCCTCTCGGCGTACTCGACGAGCTCCACGCGGCTCCCCTCGCGCCCCACTCCCGCGCGCCGCCGCTGCGCCCTCAGCTGCTCCGCCGCCGCCCGCGCCCACTCCGGCGGCGCCACCGCGTCCCTCCCGCCCTGACACAGGAGCGCGGGCGGCGGCCGCGGCGCGCGCATCGTCGGCACCCCGACGTCGGCACCCCGCTCCGCGGCGGCCAGAGCCGCCCGGCTCGCGTCGCGTCGATCGTCCGACGCGCGCTCCTCCTCGTCGGGGGTCCGGCGCATCCTGACCGGGAGGTACCCGCGCAGACAAATCACCCCGCCCAGGGCGTCGCACTCCCACGCGCGCTCGCTCGCGGCGACGGCCATGGCGAGGCCCGCGCCCTGGCTGAACCCCGCGAGGATGACGCTTCCGGGCGCGGCGCCGCGGCGTCGCACGCTTTCCACGACGTCGCCCATCCAACGCACGGCGGGCTCGATCCCGGCGCACGTCCACCGGTCGGCGGGCGCGCCCGAGGGGTTCATGCCGTGGTACCCGCGCCCGCGAGCGTGGTTCATGCGGGGCTCGAACCACGCCCTCGCGCTGCGCACGGAGGACGCCGCGGGGGGGGAAATCCCGACCCCTCCGAGATCGCCGCCGGAGCCCGGCGTCTTGACGGCGAACGCTCGGGTCGGGGCGGTGGGGAGGACGACGTCGCACCCGCCGGGGACCCCGCGCACGAGGAGCTCGGAGAGTTCGGACCAGTGGTGGGGCTCGTCGTTGAACCCGTGGAGGAAGATGAGGGTGTGCCGAGACGAGGAGGCGGCGGAGGGGTCCACGGCGGCGTCCGCGGGTAAGGGCCTGCGGTGCTCGTCCCGCGCGGGTTCCCACGCCCAATCCTCCGCGGGCTCCAAGCATCGCGTCGCCGCGGCCACGACCGCGCCCTCGATGCGCCGGTTCACGCGACGCACCGCGCGCTCGACGTCGCGGTCGGACACCGCCCCCACCCAGTCGCTCCACGCGTCCCCCGAGGTCGCGCTCGAGGCGGTGGCGGTGAACCCCCGCGCGCGCGCGACGCGCGTCCCGGACGTCGCCTCGCGACCGACGCGAAACGCCGAGGCGAAAACCGAACCCCGCGTCGGGGCGCCCGAACACCGCTCGTGGAGCGACCGAAGCGACGTCCAACCCGCCGCCGACCCCGTCGCGACCGCCCGGGAGCATCGACGCGCGGCGTCGCGCGAGACGTGCGCCATCGCGGCGCGCGCGCCCACGAACCTGGCGGGCGGGAAGGGCGGGCGGGCCCCCGAGAACCGAGACCGATCGTCCGCCTTTTCGGCGAGCGTGGCCGAGGAGAATCACGCGCGAAATCCCGGGCCGGAACCCTGAAACGACCGTCTGGCGCTCGACTGGATTTCGCCCGACGGCCTCCTGTGAAGGCGTTCGGGCAGCGGCGGAGAGCGCCGCGGAGCATCGACACTGCCGCCCGCGCCCGTTTGACTTCCGCTGTCAGTCACCGCGACAGAACGGAGCGCGCGGGAGACAAGCGCGCGCCACCCGCGTCGCTCGAAGGTGGACGACGAAGTAGGACACCATGTTACAAGGATCCGCGGGGGCGATCCCGGCGGACGAGATGCGCACGGCGGCCAAGGCGCGCAAGGTGCGACTCGGACGCCCTCCTCTCGGACGCCCGATGTTTCCCCCGTCACCCGTGACGTGTTGGACGATCCGAGGCTCGCGACGCCGCGGCCTGGAGCGCGAGCGGCGCGCGAACGCGGGGAGGACGGCGGCGACGTCGCCCCGAGCCGCGTGCCGCGCGCGCGCGCCGGCGCTCCGGCGCTCCCCGCTCGGCCGGACCCCCGCCCCTCCCCCTCGGACCCCGCCCCCGGTCGAGCGGGACGCCGAGCCGTCGTCCCCCTCGGCGCTCCGAACGGGGCCCTCGACAGTGCCGTCTCGCATCTTCCGCTTTTGAACGCGTCGTTGACGTCCATCCCCACCGCCCCTTCCCCCCCTCCCAGGCCTCCAACGCCGCGGCGGACTGGGCGCAGAAGCGTAAGCAGGCTCTGGAGCGCGCGACGGAGCTTCGCGCGCAGCGCAAGGCTGCGGAGCGCGCGTCGCAGCTGTCCTCCGCCGAGCCCGTGCGCGGATTAGAGAGCGACCCGTTGCCACCCCCCCGGTCGGACGACGCCGCCGCGGACCCGGCGTGGTGGGAAGTCCACAGCGGCCCGGCCCCCGCGAAGGGCGACCCCGAGGACGGCGCTCTCCCGGGCCGCCACCGGAGAGCGCGGTGGGGCGAGCTACCGCGCGACGGCGCGAACGGGGACGCCCCGGGCGCGCGCGTCGTGAAGAAGGAGAATCGAGACCCGTCCACGCCCAGCCCGGAGTCGGAATCCCGCGCCTCCCCCCCTGCGGGGCGGCTCATGCCCTGGGAGCAGCAGATGCTCATCGAGCGCGCGGAGCGCGAGGCGGCGGCGAAGGGCCTCCCCCCGACGCCGTCCAAGGAGGTCATCGCGCGCGCCTTCGGCGAGGAAGAACCGGACGAAGGCCGCGATCCGGATGTCTGGGCGCCGCCGCCGCCGCCCCCCGCGTCCAGCGCCAGGAACAACCCGACCACCTCCGCCACCGCCGCCTTAGCCGCCAGGCGCGCCAAGGAGGCCAAGGCGCGCGAGGAGGCGAACGAGCGCGCGAAGGAAGCGAAGGAGGCGAGGGAAAATGCGAAAAAGCCGCCGGCGGAGAAGGATCAAAGCGACGCGGATCGAAGGCGGATCGAAGGAGGATCGTCGAGGGCGGCGAACCGACGCGAGCCGCCGCCGCCGTCCTCAAACGCCGGTCCCGTCGGCGCCGCGCCGGCGGAGGCGACCGTCGTTCGCGCGGCGCCGGTCCCCGACCGCAAGAAACCGGTCGGCGGCGGGTCGCGCCCGACGTCTGCGCGCCCGGCGTCCGCGCGCCCGGGGTCCGCGCGCCGGTCCCCGTACGCCGCCGCCGCCGTCCCCGGGTTCGCCGCCGCGCACGAGAAGCAAACGCGCGCCGCGGCGATCAAGCCGGTCGACCCGCGACCCGTGGGGGCGCCCGTGGAGCAACAACGGAGCGAACGAACCGAGAAGAAACAACACGCGCCCGGGCCCGGGTCCACGCCCGCGGTCGCGCGCGCGGCGGCGGCGGCGAGCGCGGAGATTCTCGGGGCGTTATCGCCCGAACCGACGAAGCCGAAGCCCGCCGTCGCCGCGGACTCGGCGCTCGCCGCCGACGCCGCGCAAGAAGATCTCTTCCCCGTGCACGTCGTCTCTCGAGGGGAGGAACCGCGGCCCTCTCGGACGACCTCGGCGTCGTCGGCCGCGCCGGCGACGGCCTCGGACGCGCCCGAGGAGGAGGAGGCGGGCGAGGTGGCGCTCCTTCTCGGGGCATTCGCGCAGCGCGCGGCGGCGGTGAGTCGCGGCGAGGCTTCGCCGTCGGCGCTCGACGGCGCCAGCCCCGACCCGGGCGAGGCGGAGCGTAGGCGGCGCGAGGTCGAGACCGATGCGCGGGAAAGGCGCGAGCGGGCCGCCAGGGAGGAGGAGATGAAGGCGCGGGAGGCTGAGCTTCGGGCGCGGGAGGAGGAGATGAAGGCGCGGGAGAAGGATCTGGAGGCGCGGGAGGCGGCGGCGGCGGCGGCGGCGGCGGGGGAGCGGAAAGCGGCGGCGGAGAGAGAGCAGGCGACCGCCGCCGCGGCTCTGGAGCGTGCGGTCGGCGGCGGGCGGCGGACCGCGCCCGCGCCGCCCCCGGGCCTCGTCGTCAAGACCCAGAGCAAGAAGCCGCGCCTTCCGTCGGAGATGGTGGCGAAGATTGTCGAGAAGGCGGCGGAGAAGCTCCCGAGCCCCGGGGAAAAACCGGCGGGGCGCAGCCGGGACCGCGCGACGCCGCCCGCGTCGCCCACCGCGGCGAGGCTCACGCGGTCCCCTCGACCGGCTTCGGCGACCGCGCACGCGCCCGCGGGGGCCCCGATGGGTTTCGACGAGTTCCTTCGGCTCCAGGAGGCGAGCGGCGTCGCGCCGGGGAAGAGCCCGAAGAAGCAGCCCGGGTTCGCCTCCGGGCCTTCGTCCGCGGCGGTCGCGAGCGCCTTCGACGGGAGCTCCGTCGACCCCGCGGCGGCGGCGGCGGCGAAGAGGAAGATCGCGCTGGCCAAGGCGCCCAAGCGTCCGACGGCGGCGGCGGCGCCGCTCGGGGGCGGACCGGCGCTGGAGGACGTCGTGGTCGTGGCGAAGAAGGTGAAGGACGCGGGGGACAAGATGACGCGGCAGATGTTCGACAAGCGCGAGAGCCGCCGGATGAACGCCAAGCCCTTCGCCGCGGCGGTTCAGCGCTGGCGCAACCGCCGGGCCGCGCGCGCCGAGCAGGCATCCTCCGCCCCGACCGGCACCGCGCCCGCCGCCGCCTCGCGGCCCCCGTCCCCGCCCGGGGGGGGAAGCGTGAAGGTGTACGTTCGCAAGCGCCCTCTGTTCGCGCACGAACAGGCCCGCGGCGAGTTCGACTGCGTGACGGTCCCCGCGCCGTCGCCCGGGTCCGTCGCCCCGGCGGACTCCACCGAGATCGTCATCCACAACTGCCAGATGCACGCGGACCTGAAGCGCATGTTCGTCAAGCACTCGGCGTTCGACGTCACGCGCGCGTTCGGGGAAGCGGCGGACAGCGAGGAAGTGTACCGCGTCGCCGCCGCGCCGATGGTCGCCGGCGCGTTGAGCGGCCGCGTCGGAGCGCTGTTCATGTACGGCCAGACCGGGTCGGGGAAGACGCACACGATGGAGGCCATCGAGCAGACCGCGACGAGGGCGCTGTTCCGCGGCGACCCGGATCAAGCGCTCCCCGGGGCTGTCTCCGTCCGCGTGGCGTACTTTGAAATCGCGGGGAAGCGGTGCACCGATTTGCTCTCGCCGTCGCGACCGGAGATCGCGCTCAAGGAGGTGGGCGGGGGCGCGATCGGCGCCGGCGCGGGGGCACCGATGGACGCGTCCGAGTACCGCAAGCTCGACGTCCAGCTCATCGGCGCGGTGGAGCCCGAGGTGAGGACCGCGAACGAACTCGAGGCGATCATCGCCGCGGGCAAGTCCCGGAGGGCAACGTCGGCGACGCACTGCAACGCCGCCAGCTCCCGGTCCCACGCGGTGCTCCGATTGACGTGCGTTTTGAAAAACGGCGGGGGTTTGACCGGGCGCCTCACGCTCGTGGACTGCGCCGGAAGCGAGCGCAAGGAGGATAACGTGCACCACTCCGCGGAGCAGCGCAAGGAGACGGCGGAGATCAACGCGAGCCTGTACGCGCTGAAGGAGTGCGTGCGCATGCGGAAAATGCAGCACCAGCGGTTCGGTCAGCCCGGCGCGAGCGCCCCCGGCGCGGGCACGGGGGGGGGGCACGTGCACGTCCCGTACCGGAGCAGCCACCTGACGCGGGTCCTGATGGAGTGTTTCGTGCGCCCGGACGCGCAGCTCGGGGTGATCGGCACGGTCTCCCCCGCGTCCACGGACACGGAGCACAGCGTGAGCACGCTCAAGACGGTGGGTCTCATCGGCGGCGGCGAGGACGGCGAGGGCGCGACGGAGACCAAGGAGGACGTCTCGCGGAACCTCGAGATGGACGACGACGGCGTCGTCACGGAGGCGGTCGTGGAGCGCGTCGTCGCGCCCGTGCGCTGGTCGAACGCGCACATCAAAGCCTGGCTCCAGAAGCCGGGGCAGGAGAAGTTCGCGGCGAGGGTCAACGTGCCCCCGAGCCTCGTCGGGAGGGACATCGTGCGCATGTCCGCCATGGCGCTGCAGAAGATCTGCGGGGGGGATAAGAAGCTCGCCGAGGCGCTGCACAACAAGCTCAGGGACGAGATCGCGAGGTGCAGTAGCAAGAACAGGTGATGGTGATAGTCCGGGGGGAGGGCGGGG
>MDSW01102507.1_pt1 | contig 18420 bp, 12 predicted proteins | sample 811171 | NCBI WGS metagenome assembly MDSW01 (sample SAMN05326641, study PRJNA326480) | marine metagenome | isolation source: seawater | place: Atlantic Ocean: North West | collected 2012 | reverse complement strand
GGATCGTTCCCCGTCGTGCGCGTGCTCCTCGGCATCCGGCGCAGGCGTCGGCTCGGGCGTCGAGCTGCCGCTGCCGCCGCCGCCGGATCGTTCCCCGTCGTGCGCGTGCTCCTCGGCATCCGGCGCAGGCGTCGGCTCGGGCGTCAGCCTGGGAGGAGGCGGTGTGCAAATGCCGTCCGTCACGTTGAAGGCGCTGCAAACGCACTTGGGACACTTAGGAAACCAGTTGGGGTAAGTTCCCGCGTCATTGTACACGGAGCAGATGCGACAACCGGAGTCGAGACCGAGGCACCCTGCTCCTCCGTCGAAGCAGTTATCGACGAAGGAGTAGTGGCCGCTCAGGGGATCAGCGTAGTCGCACGATTTCGCGTCGCAGTTTCCAGCGAGAACCTCGAGGTCCGAGGCCATCACAGGATCGACCTGGCCCGGGACGTCGATCCACACGATTCCCAGGGCACTCGCCGCAGTCCCAAGGGGAGAAGCCGCGATGTTGGAGAAAGCGCCGGCTCGCGCGGCGGAGATGCACCCGATGTAACCGACGGTGGCGAGCAACCCCGCGAGTGCTCTCAACTTCCAAGAAGACGATGTCGCGCGGGCGCCCTCAGAGCCGTTACGCAGCAACGGCGCGCGCTCGTTCAGCGCCCAGCGGTCCGACGTGGAAGTATCGCACACCATATCGGATGTCGTGATACAATCACCTCGAAGACGACACCCTCATGCGCAAGCCGAGTAGTGAGTAGGGGAGGCACCCGGAGCTTGGAACGATGGTTGCAACCTGGCTCGTACCTTCCTTCCTACCTTGTATGAATACGAGCTAGCTTTTTCTCGTCAACCAGTCTACAAGTAATTTAAACCGTGATTCAGGATTTATCATAGATACCATTCGTTTGTTGTTTTGGGTCCAGTTCTCTGTCATTCTTGGTTATCGTCATGAAGAGCAAACGCACCTAAAATCATCACCAAAATTTTGCTGCAGGGCTTGCAAGACGACCAAAAAGTCTGAACAAAATCGGAGTGCTTCTGGCTTCTGACGACGGGTCGTGAGAGCGGCGCATGCCGCCGCAGGACGACGATTTCGTGGCATGATCACATGATGAAGTTGTTCATGACATAGGTCTACGCACTATAGCATCGACAAAGTACGGCACTATGTATCTGTACCCTGTACGAACGCGACTACGCATACTTTTGACCTTCGAAGGTAGACTAGCTAGACTACAAGTAGACTCTAGACTACAAGTAGTCTATGCATTAGCAGCCCGGTGGACGGCGCCTTTGGTGCGCTTCGCTCATGAGAAATCCCGGGGGATTTTTCACGAAAAAAATCTGGCAGTGTTGATGACTTGGCATCGCCCCGCGACATGTCCTCCTCCATGACTTCAACGACGCATCCCTATCGAGCGTTTTCGAAGCTCACGCAGCATCGCTCGTCCGCAGCTTTGGGGTCCTCGCGCGTGGTCGCCCCGACCCCCCGTGTTCGTATCCGCGCGCGCGCGTCGAGCGTTGTCGTTCGCGCCAACTGGATCAAAGACGCGTTCTTCAAGAGCGCGGAGGAGAAGGCTCTCGCCGAGTTCGCGACTTCGGATGCGGGGAAGAAGGCTATCGAGTTCGCCGCCGCGAACAAGGGTGGTGGCATGGACCTCATCTTGGCTTTCGGGAAGAAGGAGGCGGTCCTTCAGCACGTCCCCACCGCGAATTCCAAATCGCTGATCGACACAGGCACCCGGACGCTGCTGGCGACGCTCATCAACGGCCTCATCGACATCCCCATCATGTCTGAGGCGAACGAGCAGATCCTCGCGCTGAAGGCAGTGGATCTCATCGCGGATTATCTCGAGAAGGAGATGCGAGATCGCGGCATCGCCTCCTTCTTCGAAGATGTCAAGAGCCTCTCCGATAAGGACCTTGACAAGTGGGTCGTGAAGATTGCGACGGACATAAACGAGAAGGTCGACCTTCCCGTGCTGGACGAAGAGCAGGAGCAGATCGTCATCGAGCTCGTCCTGAAACTCGTCGCGCACAAGTTCGTCAAGGGCGAAAAGCCGTTCGACTGAGCGCGATGAAGAGATGAGCACGGAAAGGCGCGAGGGGGGATGACTGAGAAGGCACCACCCTTGCTGCGCGCGTTGTTGTTAAATATTTACGAAGGTAGTATCGCGTGAACAGGTTATCCTGCACCACGTTCTTCGCGACGCATCCGTGTTCTTCTGCCGCACTTCTCCCCGGCGCATCGCGACGATGCGATCGACGGTGGTCCGGTGCCTGAGCACGGTGGCGCGTCGAGCTAGGTTTGCGCATTCGCGCGCGCCCTATCTTCGCTCCACCCGCATCGCGACTCGGTTCGCCGCGACGGGTAAACGCGAAAGCCCCGACGTGGTGTCGTCGGAGATGCGTGCCTGCTTCGACGTAGTCGAGCGCATGGGACGAGGCACGGTTTACCTCGGTTCCGCCCGCGTTCCCGAGGATCACCCGCACTTCATCGCCGCCACCGAGCTCGCTCACGACGTTGCCGTCGCACTGGACTGCACGACGTGGTCTGGTCTCGGCGCGGGGATGATGGAGGCGGTGACTCGAGGCGGGCTCGCCGCGGGAAAACCCGTCGCGGGTTTCATGATCCTGCTCGAAGCCGGAGGCGCGAGACAGGCGTCGCGAATACATCCGTACCTCCCTGAGGAGAACTACCTCACCACGAGTTTCTTTTCGGCGCGAAAGCACGGTCTCGTGGACGCCGGCGTTCGCGCGAACCCTCATGATCGAACCGCGTTCTTCCTCCTCCCCGGCGGCGTCGGTACGCTGGACGAGGCGTTTGAGGTTCTCGCGCTGATGCAGCTGCGGCGCATCGGAAGCACAAGGCAGGTGCCGTTCTTAGTGATGAACTACGATGGTGTGTACGATGGCCTCCTCGACTTCTTAAATCGAGACATGGTGGAGTACGGCGGCCTGAGGGAGGGTGAGCTCGAGCCGCACTGGCACGAGTGTCGATCGAACGCGGAGGCGCTCGCTTATCTCGCCGAGTTTTACGCCTGCGAAGATGACGACGACGGGTGAGTACCATTTCTAGAGCACCGTTCACGACTGAAATGTCGTTACACTCGACATGACGCCGTGCGTACTCCGCGGCACCGCGACGGCGCGCCCCTCAACCGTCTCCGTCCTCTCCTGGTTTCGCGAACACGGCCCTCCCGGAATCGAACAGTCGCCTCCAGTAATCCTCCCCGGTGTTCCTCCACGAGTCCCTCACGTCTGCCTGCTCGCACAAGCAAACCCCCCAGTCTCCGCGCGCAATTTCGTTCATCAGTTGCGGCCTGGACCACCTCGCGTGACCGTGGAACACGTGCACGGAAGGGATCCTCGGGTCATCGTCCTCGTCCGCGCGTTCCATCAAGGCCGCCGCCGTCGCCTCCCCAACAACTTCATCCGCGAACGCCTTGTCGCGCCCTCTCCTTTGCCTCCACATCGTCGCGCGCCACCCGGACTCCCCCTCGTCGTCTGCTCTGAGAATGGGGACATCCGCGCAGTCGCTTGGGGAAAGGTCTGCCGCAGCCTCCACGCGACGTGACACGCGAATCAGCGTAAGATTACTCGGCTCCACGGGCCCGCCCACGTAGACTCTAACACCGACGGCATCCTCCTCTGACGATGACCCCGGATCGTTCGAAATGTCCCTCGTGTCGTCAGCGTGATCCTCTTGGTCGGAGCTCGAGGTGTTCTCCACGAGGCGCCGTCGCTGCCGTCGTCCGCCACCGAGGGCGTCGCCTCTGTCTCGGGGAACCGCTTGCTCCTCTCCGTCGTGGTCCGAAGACGTCGACAGATCGTCAACGTCCTCTGGGGTGAGTTGATGCAGGTCATCGCTTGAACCCTTGACGCGTGTGACATTCACGCCGATGATGATGTCCGCCTCCTCCTCTTCCGCGGCCTGCACGAACTCAGTCAAGAGGAAGACTGACCTCTGCCAGTGTGCTCTCTTCCTTCGGATGACCCACCGCAGCCACCTCGGCGCCCTCGACAGCAGAGACTCGTCCAGGACGGCGTCGCGGGAGACGAGGAGACATCCGGGTCGAAGCAGCGCGGCGATTTCTCGACCCCCGCGGCCACGCACCAGCGCAAGGAGGTCGGAAGGTTCCGGGGGCGGAGTAGAGTAAGTTGTTCGGCACATCTGACATTTTGTCGCGTCTCCACAGCCTTCTCTGGATGCGCGCGCGAGCGTCTGCTGGCTCTGCCACCGCTGTAGGCAGCTGAGATGGACGCGCGCGAGCGTGCCAGAACATGCGCAAGGGCTGACGAGCTGCCCACCGCCTTCCAAGCATATACGACACCCAAACTCGTCGGCAGCCATTGTTGCGCGGCACGGTGGAGTGGTTCTGTCCGACCTGGGTTGCGACCTCGGCTGAATCGGCTTGCGGTCGGTTTGAACGCTCACAGTGTCGACCGATTTGAAACCGAACGTCGGTCAAGTGTGGACACGCCCCCTACGAAGAAAAGATCTTTCAAGATCTTTCAAGAGTGACGATAAAAAGCCAAGGGGTGGCGCGACTCGAAGGAAGGCCGCGTTCCTCCTCGACCATCACACCCGCCCGCCCCGCGGTATCACGAGGCAAGTTTCAAACGCGTGGCCTGTGCTCGTCGCGTGTCGTCTCAAGGGCGGCATCAATCTCCAGCAAGAAGGCAGGCGTAGGCGAAAGACCGCGGTCGTTGGGGAAAAAAGCAGGAACAACGGGGAGGGCGATGCTCGAAGAGCCGGCGACGTCGTCAAGCAGGGAGCTGCGGCTCGACCATGCGTATCAGGGGCGCGCGATGTTCATCAAAGTATCGTGCAAGGCAGGGGAGCCTCCCGTTGAGCTCGCGCACCACCCAGAGTTGAGGTTCCGCTTCCCCCCCATTGAGGGTGGGGCGCCCCTCATAGCTAATTCCGTGGCTTTTGAGGTGCGCACATCGCTTGTCGCCCCTCTCCCCATCGCCTTCCTCCTTCGAATCACTCGTATCGCCCCGAGACGCCCGTATCGCGCGCGTGGACATTGGTATTGATCCTTTACGATTCTCCGCAGGCCAAGGATGAGGTCGAACTGCTCATGCGTCGCGACAGGGCTGGGTGCTGGATCTCGATGGACGAGTTGATTGCTTTTGAGAGTCGTGAGGTTGAGGTCCTCTGCGAGAAAGAACGCTGGGCAACGGGTCGACTCGTGCTGGGAATTGACGCGGCGGGCGAGCGCGAATGGTCGCTCGAGCTTCGTCCAGTGATGCTCGCGACGCAACCCTGCGGCGGGGTGAAGGACTCGCTCGGATCAGAGGTCAGCAGCGAGGTCCCACCAAACTTTTTCGACCCCGGCGCAGAGTGCCAGCTCAGTCTCGAGCTGTGCATGGTCGGTACGTGCTCAGGAAACCACCTCGCCATGACGCGAGAGAGCGCGCTGCAGGTGTGGAAAGTTGTTAGCCCGCGGAGTTTCGTCCAGCACCCATCAATGGGCGCTATCGCGGAGATGTGCTCCTCGGACAGCTGGTCCGAGGAAGACAGCGACGAGACGGACGCAGAGCCCGGGGGCACGGCCCCCAATGCGCCTGTAGTGGGTACCCCTGCCTCCTTGGCGGACAGCCATGACGTCGGCGACGCAAGAGACTCGGCCGGGGATGGAATAGACGCCGAAGCAAAGACGAACTCTCCGTGGAACATCGTGCCTTGGAAGCGCGACATGAGCATGTTCGATCGCGCCGAGGTACTTCGAAACGTTCGCAAGCGATACGAGGATCTGATGCACGAATATCACGCCACGTCCGGCGGCGACGCTGCTGGGTCGGAGGATTTATTCAGGGGCGAGCTGACGTGGTTCAGCGCGGGGATCAGGATTGGCGTGGGGGTCGGTCTTGGCGTGTGCCTCGGGCTCGGGCTGGGCGTCGGTATTCTCGTCAACGGATACAAAGTGAGCAGAGATCGTCTCGGCAGCATGAGGCAAGCGCTGAGTTACAGGCAGTGAGAGTGAGAAGAGAAACGGCGCAGTCGACGGCGGCGCAACGTCCACTGCGAGAGGAGAGAAGGTTTACGCTTTGTATGGAAAAACCTCGGGAAAGCGGGGATGAGTGCAACGGCGTGGGAAGGATTGTTCGAAATCGAAATATGTCTGTGCAACTTTAGCTCGTATATCCCAGCTGCATGAGCAGCTGCACGAGCCACTTCTGCGTCGCGATGTCGTCCTTCAAGCACGTCGTGAAGTTTGGGTCCCGAAGTTGATCCGGGAAACACTGCCTTAGACACTCCCTCGCGCGGGGATTATCGCTCAGGCGCAAGTAGCACCGGATGATGTGCTTCAGGAGGCGCACCGATGGCTGCTCCGCAAGCATCGTCACCATCCCTCCCAGAACCGTACCGACGGCGTAGCACCTCTCTGCCGTGGCGCAGATGTAGCTCAGCCCCACCTCGTCGCTCAGAATCTTTTGCACGATGAACGTCGCCACCGTCTTGGAAAGCTCCGACCCAAGCTCCATCGTTCGCAAGCAAAGCGGAATGATCTCCGTGCTGAGCAAAAAGTTAATCACGTCGGTGTCATCAACCTTAACGAGCGCGCCGATGACGCCGAGCGACGTGAGGCGAAGGTACTCGAACGGCCGCGTCTTGCTCACCGTGTTGAGGAACGGGTAGAGAAAGAGCGGAATGTGCGCGTTGAGGAACAGCGCGCGCGTGTCGGGGTGGCTCGCGACGCACTGCAGCAAAGCCAGAGCGTTGCACACACGGTTGCTCGCGTGGTTCGTCAGCGAGGGCGGCGACAATAAGGGGTAGATGGATACGATCTCTTGGAGCAGCGCGGGAATGACGCCGAAGGAATGCCACAGTATCGGCGCGAGATCTGCAAACAGGTCCCTCTTCTTGCTCAGGTCCAAGAGCGCGTTTTCGCGCGTCTCCGGATCTTGCAAGGCGGCCACGAGGGCCTCGACGTTGTCCATCGTGACCGTCGCGTCGATCTAGCGTGCCGTTCGCGATCGTCGACGCAGTCGAGAGGCCGCTCAACTGCACCCTCAGATCTCGCCGAACGCTCCACGCGCGTCACTCCCGCGACGCCCCCGCTATCGTGCCTCGCGCGCGATCCAGGGTTCGCCTCCGAGCGAGACCCCAATTCGCGTCACCGCGCGGTCCGACGGCCTAAATCGCCCACAGCCCCCGCGCCCGTGCAGCACCTCTTGCACGTGCAAGAGGTCAGACGAGCGTATTCCGGAGGCGACGCGGGAAAACGAACCCGCGCCTTCGTCGTGGGCTCCACTCTAACCTTCAGCGACGGGTTGGCCGCGAGTTTTCTTGATTTCTTGAGTTTTCTTGATCCGCCAACCATGAACCGACCTGGTTTTCGGTCTTACATTCGCATGATAATTAACGGAGCAGGACCTATTTTCGACACGTGACTGTCGCGAGTTACCTTCGAAGGTAAGCATTTTTAAGCTAAGACTAAAGAACTTCACAGTGAAAAACATTGACTAGAGCCTACCTTCCGAAGGTGAATAGTCGTTCTCGTTCAACGTTTCGTGCCCTTTCGAATCCAAAAATGACCGCCGATCGACGATGATTCTTCGCTGATTCTTCAGTCGGGTTTTGACTCGTCAAAAATGCGTACGACTCTGTTAGATCTGTCGGTCAGCGTTTTTGTCGGTTCGGGGAACGAGTGGGGGGCTTAGACCGTCAATTATGGGATGTTGAACGGTGTCATGAAGATGTAGAACACGCGAGGTGCGGCGCGGGTAAAATCTCTCGCCACAGGCGCGCGCACGCCGCGTGCTCACTCCAGTACGCGCCCCCGATAACGTCCGCTCGAGCATAACTCGATCTTAGGATATCGATTCGCGACGGTGGCAATCCGTAAGGGATCATGCCACCGCCGGATGCGGGCGGGGGGGGGGGAGAAGATCAGGATTCAACACGCGTCGTGCGGCCCCCGAGCGCAAAGCCTGTCGGCACGACGAGGGGGCAGGGAACCTGCCATAAGTGCGCGGCGCCGCTCGGACGAGGAACGCAGAAGTACACGCGGTGTCCGGGGTGCAGGGTGGTATATCACATCGCGGATTGCGGTCAGCGATTCGCGGCCATCGCGAACCAGCACCCGAACGCAAGCTTGGAGGACTGCCCGAAGGTGAGAGGAAAAGCAGCGACTCGCCCAGATTCTACTTCCGATGGCTGACCTCGCTCTCGTGTCCCGCCTCTTTCGCTTCAGTGCAATAACCTGTGCCTGTGTTCGGGAGGTCGCATGTCGTGTCATGCCGGCCGCTTGCGATCTAGGCGGAAGCACAACGTGGCCGCCATCGCGTCCGTCGCGGACGCCTTTTTGGGTCGTCAGGTAAACTTGGGAGGTGCGGAGCGTCCAGTGCACGTTGACGACTTTGTCCCCGGTGTCGCCGCCGCCGCTGCCCCCGCCAAATCCCCCGATTACGCGAGCCCTACCGCGGTGTTGGCGGCGATGAAACGAACACGCATGGGGAGTGGTTTGCCTTGGACAGATATCCCCGCGTACCGGGAGATGGGAGGTTTCTGCGGCCTCAACGCCAGCAATGTCCCGGGCTTCGGTGGATTCGGGGCCCTCGCGGGGACTTCGACGGATTTCATGAACGCACCCGCAGACGTCCTTCAACTCAGATTGCAGCATCTTTACTCAGTGTTACTCTTGCAACGAGAGAACGCCGAGTTACACCATAAACTGAAACTGCTCGAGACGCAGTTCGCCGTGCCCGTGAAGTGCAAGCACTGCAACTTGGAGACAAAGAGAAATATGGAGGCCACTGACGTCTTGAATGCGCATCAGCAGGTGTTTCCTCAGCATCAGCAGATCCCATCCGCGTCGCAGCTCACGGCGCTTGTCGACCCCGTGCTGCATGCCGACGCTCTCGCCGGCTTACAATGGAGTACAACAGAAGGACAGCAAGGGAGAATGAACGTCGAGCGCGAGACGGGACAGGGTCAATCAAGCGCTCAGGCAGGGGCGATGCCCATCGCCGGGGGTGGCTCCGGCGCAGATCAGCCGTTCCTAGCGGGGTTGCAGAATTTTCAGGCGAGCATGATTGCGGCGTCAGCCGCCAAGTTGGAGGCGATCGCGAACATTTACGAGTATAAGATGAGGCAGCAAGACACGCAGCATGGCGGCGGCACTACAGTTCCAGGGGGGTCGGACCCGATGGCCCGATTTTTGAGAACGATTGCATCTCTCTCAGAGGGCGTACACACGCCAAACAGAGAGACACCTCCAAATCATGATGGAGACGAGCCGCTCGCAGGGAACAAGCATGACTCCCCCTCGGGGGAGCCTGCATCGGAGAGGGGAAACTCAGCTCCGCCGGATGATTCAACGGCGGGCGAGGGGGCGGAAGAAGGCGAGAGGGAAGCGGACGAACCCCCGGCGAAGAGGGGAAAGACTTAATCGATTTTTTAATTATTACCCTCGTAAATACCACAATGCTGCGCACAGCCGCCCTCACTGACTAACGGTCCCATCGAGGCAGCGCAAAGTCCTTCTCGTTTGCTTTGTGGAACATCGCAACCGAGCACCTCAACCAGTGCGGGGTCACGATGTGCCTCCCGTGTTCGGCCGCCCAAATCATTTTCGTCGTGCCCCCGGGTCCATCTAAGTTTTCAGGCGCCACGACGACGTGCGTGGTGCCCGGCCCGTGATCCGCCGCGCACTTGGCTCCAAACTCCTCCGCCGTGCGCCACAGCGCGTGCTCGTGCGGAGGCATCCCCGGCGGAATCACGCATGAAAATACAAGTACGACCCCTTTCAGCACCCTGCGCTTCTCTTCGGCGAGAAGTTCCGGCACGGTGATTGGCAAAGTCTCGAGGCTCGACGCATCATCCCTTGCGCGGTTCATTGTCCAACCCGCCACTTTCGTCGCGTCACAGCGTGCCAATGCCCGCGCCGCGTTCGGTCTCTCCCCTCCGGCGGCTTCGTCCGAGTCGCTATCTTCGCCGAGTGCAATCTCCAACGATCGTGACATGGCGTCCGCCTCCACCTCGCGAGCCCGCTTGGTGGCGAGCGCGAGATGTGCGGCTCTGCGGGCGAAGAATTCCGAGTGTACACGCTGGAGCACCGTCATCGCGGTGGCAAGCATTCCTCGGTCAGGGCACTCGTCCCTCCGTTGCTGTAACAGGGACGGGCCGGACATCCCGAACTTTCGGCAACATGCGGGAAAATACACGTATCGGTCGCACTGGATCAAGTTTTCCGCGTGTCCAGGCCACACCTCCGCGGTGTCGTCGAGAATCAGCGCTGCAGGTTCGGTCCCCGCGAGTTTCTTCTCGAGACGTTTGATCGCCCCCGGCACGACCATGCCGAATTCGTCGTAACTCGCCAACGAGATGACGGAACCTTTCACGAGCTCTCTCGTGGGATCGAGGAGATTCGTCATGTACTCCGCGTAAGACTGACTGCCCATCGTGCATATATGAATCTCAAACAGACTCGCCGCTCGGCGCATGAACTGCCGCACCCCTGGTCTCAGCTTCGTCCACATCCTCTGCCGATCAATGCGATGCAGTGATTTCTCCTCCGGGTGACGCGTGGACTCCTGTCGAACCTTCTCCGCGAGGAGTGAGCCAACGTCATCCGCCTCGCAGTCGCTGAATGTGGCCGAGTTGAGCAAAGTGTGATCCAGATCCAGCACCAGCGGCAGTCGACGTCTGTTCAGCAGCGCGTTCAGGGCGGGAGTCACGGTGACGGGTCGGCTCGCAGTCGACGGCACGCCGTCGCCGCGAGCGAGGGAGAGATAGCCCGATCCCTTCTTCTGGTCAGCTGTCGACATGGCAAACCGCGTCGCCTCCTCCGAGGGCGGCGGGGGAAGCACCTTCGCGCAGCGAGTGCGCAGTTCGCTCGAAGTGGTGACCGCGACCGCGTCGCTTGGTCCCTCGTCGATGTCGATCGTGATCACGCCGTCGTCCGCCGTCTCTCGCGCGATCTTGCTCGCTCGTTTGCGGTCGATGCCTCGACGCGTCCTCTTTCTCAAGGGCGAAGCAGTACCCTCAACGTTGGCCGACATCTCTTCGTTTGAGAGCGGCGGCGGCGGCAAGGGTGCAAAGTGTGCAATATCTTCCGCGCTGGACTTCACGGGTGGGGGAAGCGGTTGTACCTCGTCGAGGGCTTGGGGCGGCCCCGACGGTGGGCCTTCCGGTGGGGGAAGGACGAAAGACGGGGCGGGTTCTTCCGACCGCGGCGGGGGAGGAAGGGGTTCTATCGCGTCACTTCGTCGAGCCGTCGACCCTCCCGCGGGCATCACAGTATATGATCCTTGCGGCGGGAGCTTCCCGACGCGTTGGAACGTGTACTGTGGCTCAGAGGCGCGCAGGATATCTGGCGCTAGTCGAGGAGATATGACGTGTTTTTCAGATTCTGAAGCGCTTCGCCCTTCGCCCGCCGTCCCCCCCATCCTCGCCCTCCCCTTGCTTCTCGCGCTTCTCTCCCCCTTTCTCCGCACCTTCCCCGAACGCCACGTTCACTTTGTCGCCGTACTTTTCCTGCATCATCTTTTGCAGATCCCCGAGCTCGGCGTCGAGCTTCTGGTCGCGCCGCGCCTCCAAGTCCTTCACCTTCGCCTTCCCATCCTTCCCATTCCCACCGAGGCCCTTTTTGCCACCCTTCTTCCCCACGGTACCCGCGTCTTCGCCCTCGTCGGTCTCTTTCTTTTTCTTTCCTTCCTCTTCTTCGTCATCCGAGGCATAAAATGTCGCGTGTCCGTACGCTGCGCCCGCGGAGACGCCGTACCCGTCGTCGGCGGCGAGCGATTCCTCCGCGCGCCGCTCAAGCTCCGCCTTGGCCGCTGCTGCGTCTAGAGGCGGTCGAGTCTTCACCGCGGGTTTTGGTCTCCTAGATCTGTCCGCCTCCTCTGCGTCTGCCACCTCCGGATCCGTGGCCACGGTGACGGAGTGTGCGGTGATGGCGAGAGCGAAATCTGGACACGTTCGCAAGTACTCTCCTGCGGCGTTGGGGTTCCACGCGCCGCCTTCAGAGAACCCGGCACGGACGTACGCCGCGTAGTGCGCTTTGAACGCTTTGATGGAGCCAAAGTCCGGCGCCGGCGGCTCTGGCATCGGTCCAAAAGAAGCCGAGCCGCACTTCGAACCCTCCTTGGCTTTCGTCGTCTTCCTTGTCGTCGATGCCTCGCCTCTCGCCGCGCCGGCGCCGAAGTACGACGCGGTTTTATCTTTATCCCCCTGCGCGTCCTTCAGCGCGACGGCCGGGGCGTAGTCCCGCCCCGCGTCTCCGAAGATGTCCTCATCGTCATCCACCGGCGCATTCGCTCGGGACGCGGCGGGGTCGTTCGTCAGCGTCGCTAAGCGTGCCGCCACCTCCGCCGCTTCTCTCGTGCGCGCATCTCTTCGTTTCGTCTTCGTATCCCCCGTGCCGGTCTCGGCCAACTGCTTTTGACGCATCGCCACAAGACGCTCGCTGAGCTTTTCAATCACCGCCAAGTCTTGGCTCGCGAGGGCGAACGCCGACGAGCCGGAGCTCGACCCGAGGCGAGAGGTGACCGCCTTGTCCGACTTTGATCGTGTGATCGTGGTCGGAACTTCCGACGCATGACCTTCTGAGCTGAGGTCGACCCTGAACGCGACCCTGCCCGAGGAGAATCGCTCGTCCGGGAGAATCTTATCCGCCGGGGTGTTGCGCTTTTTATAGATCGCTTCGGCTTCAAAGACGCCGCGCATGGTCGCACGCGCCCACTCGCTCGACGCCCCGCCGAATTCGACAGGCGCCTCAGGAACGGCCGCGGCCTCCGTTGGCGTTGCTTTTGAGCGCTCGAACGCCACGTCCTTCTCGCTCTCCTTGAGCTCGGCGCGCACCTTGCGCAACAGCGCGAAGTCCAGACCTTTGACGAGGTGCGTGTGCTCGACGTCGCCGCCAAGGAACTTAGACTCCTCCACGGACAGCTGGCGAAGCTCGTCGTTTTGGACCACCCCGGGCACGCCTCCGCGCACGCCCGCGAGGATCGCCCCGCTCTGATCGCCCTGGTACTCTGGCGCCGCCTCGAGGCGCCGCTCTTTCGCTCTATCGCGGTACGTCGGACCCTCGGGCTCGCTCGGCGCGGAGGGCTTGGGCCTCGGCTTCGATTTTGGCCTGGGCTTATTCGGCTTCTGGAAATCATCGCCTCGTCGCGCACCCTTGAACCCGTCCGTGCGCCCACCCGCCGGCGCCCTTGACGTCGTGAGAAGTTTCCTGAAGTCGTCGTTCGATAGGGGGGTAGCGGACGCCATCGCCGATCCCGTCGGTCTCGGGGCTGAGCGCGGAGCGAGCGGATTCGCAAACGCCGGCGCGTCCGAGGCGCCGTCCTCGGCCCCCATATTCGCTCCCCCTCAGGGGAAAGCTGACGCGTCCCTCGCGCGTCTCGCCTCGATCGAGTCGTCGACGAGTAACCTGCGCGCGAGACGTGCGGAAACCACCCCTCTCCTCGCCCCGACACAACGGCAAGGAGGAGGGAGCAGTGCCGAATGCGAGCGCGAGATCCCAGAGCCAAACGCCGGTCTGGTCCCATAACCTGATATTCCTACGGTATAGCCTGAACCCGTTTGTGTGTCTGATGAGATATAGCCTCGTCTGCCTGCCGCCAAAAAGACGGCGCCGACTTTCTGGGCGCCGCCGCCACTACAGACTCTCTCACAGCGTGACGTCGAGAGGTCCTCGTGTTGTCCTGTTCCTCTCACGGCTCCTTCTCGTGCATACACCTGCGGAGTCAACAGCGCACGCTCTTGTCGCTTCCTCGCTAGCGACGCTCCGCGCCCATCTTGGAGTCTGGTGCCGCCGCCAATTTCGACGCGATGCAGATGAAAGTTCCGAAGAAGCGCTCCACCGAGGAGGATTCCTTGCATGAGCTTGGGAAGAGGAAGCGCAAGGATGTCGAGAGCACGAACGCGGTCGTTAAAGCTGGTAAATTCACCAAGCAGCCCAAGAAGAAGGTCGGAGAGGATGCGGCCGCCGCCGGCGCGAAGAAGAACAAGAAGATGAGCAAAGTGCCCGATGCCGACGGCTCCGACTCGGACTCCTCAGACGAGAGCGACAGCGACGACTCATCCAGCTCGTCGTCCAGCTCATCCAGCTCTGATTCCAGCAGCTCCGACTCTGACACCGGGTCGGATGAGGAGATGGCCCCCGCGACTCCCGTCTCGGGGGGCGACGACGCCGTTGAGCCGACCTCGGATTCCGACGCCGACCCCACGAAGGACCCTCTGCACGTGAGCAACTTCAACATCTCCGCCGAGGTATGCGAGCGATTGGAGATCAAGGGCATCTCCACCCTATACGGCATCCAGGCGCAGACGTTTCAAACCGTCCTTGACGGCAAAGATCTCGTCGGTCGCGCGCGCACGGGCTGCGGTAAGACGCTCGCCTTTGTTTTGCCCATCATTGAGGCCATCAACAAGGAGAACCCGCTCCCGGCGAACGGTCGCCGGATCCAAGGACGTCGCCCCGTCGTCGCTCTCCTTGCCCCCACGCGTGAGCTCGCGAAACAGGTGCATGCTGACTTCCAGCACATCGGCACCGCGTTCAAGCTCAACGCCATCTGTGTGTACGGCGGCGCGCCGTACGGCGAACAGGAGCGCGCGCTTCGCTCAGGATGCGATATTGTCGTTGGCACTCCCGGACGAATGAAGGATCATCTGGAGCGCAAAACGCTGAGCTTCGAAAAGCTTCGGTTCCGTGTCCTCGACGAAGCGGACGAGATGCTCAACATGGGCTTCGTGGAGGACATCGAGATAATTCTTAACGCCGCAAAGGACAACGAGGGGCTTCAGACGCTTCTCTTCTCCGCAACCTTGCCCAAATGGGTGGCTGATATCGCTCGTCGCTTCCTCGTCCCAGGGTACACGACCGTTGATCTCGTGGGCGACTCGAAGCAAAAGGCGTCCGGAAGCGTGACGCACATGCTCTTGCCTTGCCAGTGGAGCGAGCGCACCGAGCTTGTCTGCGACTTGATTCGCGCAAAGGTGCCAGGCGACGGTCGCGTCATTGTCTTTTGCGACACGAAGCGAGATTGTGGCGAATTGCAAGAGGCGCTGCAGAAGGAGCTTGACAAGGGCGCGAAGGCCCTCCACGGCGACGTGAACCAGTCTCAGCGCGAAGTTGTCCTTGCTGGTTTCAGGGCGAACAAGTTCCAGACCTTGGTCGCCACCGACGTCGCGGCGCGTGGATTGGATATCTCTGGCGTGGAGCTCGTCGTGCAGTGCGAGCCGCCGAAGGAGCCAGAGACGTACATCCATCGCTCTGGGCGCACCGGCCGAGGCGGGGCCACTGGCATCTGCGTCACCCTCTGCACGCCGCGTAACGAGTGGGCGATTCCCAACATCGAGCGCAAGGGCGGGTTCAAGTTCCAGAAGATCTCCCCGCCCCAGCCCGCCGAGATGGTGGCGGCGGCGGCAAAGATCGTTATCGAGCAGGTTCGAGCGGTGCACAAAGGGGCGTCCAAGCTGTTCATGGACGCCGCCACCGAGCTCTTGGCGTCTGGCGCGGGCGAGCACGACGAGGGTGCGGACCCGACCGAGATGCTCGCGGCGGCGCTCGCGAAGCTGGCCGGTCACGGGGAGTTGCGCCAACGTTCGCTGCTCACTTCGCACAGCGGCCAGACGACGCTGATGTTTGCCGCAGGCGGTAACACCGAGATCCGAACCCCGACGTACATCTGGAACTTCCTCCGGCAGCGCATGAACGAGAACGACCTTCAGGTTCGACGACTGACCTTGTGTGCTGACCACAAGGGAGCGGTGTTTGACGTTCCTAGCAACTTGCAGGAGAAGTTCATCGCCCTTAGCGAGGATCAGAACTCTGGGCCAACCCCGATCACCATCTCCGTTTGCGAGGAGCTTCCCGAGCTCGTGGTTCGGCCGCAACAGATGGGTGGCGGGGGTCGCGGAGGGTATGGCGGACGCGGCGGCGGACGCGGCGGATTTTCCCCCGGAGGGCGGGGCGGCCGGGGTGGTTTCAGCCCTGGTGGCCGCGGTCGCGGTGGTGGCGGTCGATTCGGGGGAGGTCGCGTTGGCAGCGGCAGGGGTAGGGGCAGGTTTTGATTTGAAGGTATTATGCCTATACCTTGTATTATCTATCACGTGTCCTCCGAGTGTTCGTGCTCATGCTCATAATTACAGCGACGTCTGCCCTCACTTCTTCTTCTTGTCGTTGCTGCCGTAGAAGTCGTCCAGCGACGTGTCATATTTCGCCATCACCAGCTCGGAGCGCACTTTGCGCGTCGTATCCGTGGCGACGCCGACAAGAATCAATAGCGACGTCCCGGCGAATCCACGGAAGGTGTTCAGACCAGTCAGCCCCTCCACCGCCGTTGGGGTGAGCGCGAGCAGGCCGAGGAATACAGAGCCGAGCAGTGAGAGTCGTTCCAGAACGCGAGTGATGTACCCGCTGGTTGCCGCGCCTGGTCGCACCCCGGGAATGCTCGCTCCCTGTCTCTTAAGCTGATCCGCCACGTCCTTGGGCTCGAGTTGCAAGAAGGTGTAGAAGTAGTTGAAGAAGCAGATGAGCGCAACGTTGACGGGGACGTACGCCGCCCCGCCCGGGTACACCGCCTTCGCCGCGCCGATGATCACCGGGTTCGGCGCGAACCTCGCAAGCGTCGCGGGAAGCGCCAACAGCGACGACGCGAAGATGATGGGCATCACACCCGCGGAGTTCACCTTGAAGGGCAGATAGCTGCTCTTTGCCAGGCCGCCCGCCTGGAAGCGCGTGCTGTAGTTCATCGGAATCTTGCGTTCCGCCTCTTGCACGTACACAATGCCCAGTGCGGAGAGGAAGAAGGCGCCGAAGAACACGGGAAGGACCGTCGCGCTGTCTCCCTTCTCGTTCGCCTGGCTCAGCGTCTGCCCGAACGACGACGGGAGAGAGCTGATGATGTTGGTAAAGATGAGCAGCGACGTGCCGTTACCCAACTTTAGCTCCGTGAGGACCTCGCCGATGTAGAGCAAAATCATTGCCCCCGCAGTGAGCACCGCGGAAGACTCCAACAACCACGGAAGGGAAAAGTCCTCGACGTAAGGGCGCACGTAGAGGCACTGACCTACCGCCTGAACCACGGCGAATGCCAGCGCACCGTAGCGCTGGTACTGGTTGAACTTGCGTCGCCCGGCTTCGCCCTCTTCCTTCTGCAGCTTCTTCAGGCTCGGAAACACCGAGGTGAGCAGCTGCGCTCGCACCAGAGAGATCGGTAGAGGTCAGCGTCGACGATCGCACGCTCGGGACGACGCGAGAAGGGGACAAAGCGCACGATATTTGCGTCTCTCGCGGCTCAGCTTCCGAGTTCTTTTCACGGCGCCCTCGGTCTTGCCGGGGTACCTCAATCGAACGAGACCAAAAAGGTCGATTCATCGCCGCGAGAAAAGCTATCGGGGGGCGCAGGTGGAAACGCTCGGGTGGACGCGAAGGCTCACCTGGAAGATGATAGAGGAGTTGATGTATGGCACGATGCCAAGCGAGAAGATACCCAGTTTCGAGATGCTTCCTCCGGTAAGCGTGTCGACGTATCCGAGGACGCTGCCACCGCCTTGCAGAGACTCGGCAAAGGCGGCGCGGTCGACGCCAGAGATCGGAATGTAGGTTCCCACTCGGGACACGATGAGTAGGCCCAAGATGGTGGCGATCTTCCCGGGGAGCTTGCCATTCATGAAGTCGTTGAACGAATTATCTCCGCCGCTGGGACCCCCCATGGCGTTCACGCTGGGGCCACGGGATAAGGCCATGACCGACCCGGAGCCCTCGAGATTCCGCTCGTCCGTGTTCCACGCGTTGTCTCCCGCATCCCAACCGACTCTCTTACTCTTGCCAAGCCCGAGGGGATCCCACGTCTGACCGTCCGAGCCCATGCCGGGCAAGTTCATAACCGCGGAGTTGGCCACTGCTCGCGTCTGCACTGAGCGAGACGCGGAGCGCGCGCTACGCCCCGCCGTCGCCGCGCCCGCGCGGCTCTCGGCGATCGGTCGAGACCTGCACCCACCATACCCTATCCTGACCTGAACACCGACGGTCCGTTCGCGGCGCCCCAGAAGCGCATCGGGGAGGGCCGTGCGCGATCTCAGAGAGAGCGACGCGACGGACGCCATCGGTAAGCGACAATCACGGCGAGATGTGCCTAAGAGGAATGGGCGCCACCTACTCGCAGCGCCGACGTTCGCGGAGGAGTGGCGCGGTGTCTCTTTCGAGTAAAATCCGCGGCGGGCAAAGATCTGGTCACTTATTTGACTGTCTGTGAGATTGCCCCATTGTATTCGTGTTGGTTTATTTGAAAGCTCGGTAAAAAAAAAGTTGACCTCACACAAAAAGCCGTTACCCAGATAATACCAATTACCAGCACTTGTAAGCAAAAAATACCAGTACCAGTAGTCTCGTCGGCCGGCGAGGTTCTTTTCACAGCGCCTGGCAACGTCCTCGCGCCTTTCCCACAGGGGCAGCGCGGCGCGGCACGGCCATC
>MDSW01035121.1_pt1 | contig 18420 bp, 17 predicted proteins | sample 811171 | NCBI WGS metagenome assembly MDSW01 (sample SAMN05326641, study PRJNA326480) | marine metagenome | isolation source: seawater | place: Atlantic Ocean: North West | collected 2012 | reverse complement strand
ACCTATGTCAGTTCCTGCTGTCGCTGATGCAATATCTACAGGCATATCTTTGGTTGCAACTGTATAGCTAGTGGCACAAGCGCTATCTTCACACAATTCAACTTTTTTCATTGTTACTGTATATTCTGTTGCTGCTCCCGAACCACTTGCAGCATAAATTTTGGTAAAAGAAAATAAAGTTAATACAAAAACTAAAAATATTTTTTTCATTAATTGTTTCCTCTCGCAATTACAACTCCAGATGCTTCAACCTCAACCGTTATCGCATTACTTCTCCTTACCTTTGTTAACATTTCTCCACTGACATCTGAAGTTTCGAATGTTTCCTGAGATTTACCATCTAGTATTGTAGGTCTATCTTTTCCTGGATAATTATAAGTAAGCTTTATAAAATCTTGTGAATTTGTAATATTATTGTCATCAATACCTGCTTCTAAAGTCACATTATTAGTTAAGTTTATTTCAGTTTTAAAAATTTTTCCTTCTGAATCTTTTGTATTTTTAACTTTCTCCCATCTATAATCTGTAAAAACAATATTTGCCCAAGGTGCATTTGGTACTTGTCCTACTATATTAATATCATAGCCATCTAAAACTCTTTCTTTATTGCTTCCTACATCGTTTCCAGCTCCATTGCTCTCTGAAAGGGCTTTATAAAAATTACCATTAGCCTCAAACGCTGCAGTTCTTATTTCAGCACCTATGCTTGCTCTACTATTATTTTTTGAATCTCTGTCTAAAAATGTATTAAATCCAATAAATCTCTTTTTATCACTTGATAGAAATCTATGTCCATATCCTAAATTTAAAGTTTGTCTAGAATAACCAAGTATTGAATTATTGCTAATTTGAAGTTGGTAAAAATTAAGTTTGTCATCATGAATTTTTATTGGCCTTACAATCATTATGCTGCTTACTGGTTTGTTTGAATCTTTTGATTGGATAGAAATTTCTGTATCTCCCGGTCCATCAAATAATTTTTCTGCTATAAAACCTTCTAATTTATCAGAACCTTTTTCATAAACTTTATCAATTGCACTTTGCAGTGAATCAGCATATGAAACAGCCGGATAAACTATAACGCATAATATTAATAATATTTTTCTCATATATATATTCCTGTGAAGGTATTATAAATTTAGAAAAATTTACATGATTTTTTTATTAATTTTTTGGCTTAAAAATTAAGCATAATCCATTATTACAGTATCTTTTTCCTGTAGGTTCTGGACCATCATTAAAAATATGTCCATGATGGGCGCCACAATTTTTACAATGATATTCGATTCTTGCATAACCTAATAAATAATCTATTTTAGTTTCAAAAACTCCTGGCAAAGGTTCATAAAATGATGGCCATCCAGTTCCACTATCAAATTTAGCAGTTGATTTAAAAAGTTCTATACCACAATTGGCACAGTGATAGCTTCCTTCTCTTTTTTCATAATTCAATGCACTTGATCCAGGACGCTCTGTGCCTTCTTCAAACATAATTTTTTCTTGTTCAGGTGTTAAAGTTATATTTATTCTTTTTGGCATTATTTATTCAATTTTTCTAATTGGCTTACCACTAACACAAGCTTCTAAATTTTCAATCATCTGATTATAAAATATAGAATAATTTTCTGCAGTTACATAGCCTAAATGAGGAAGCAACAAAGCATTTGGTAAAAATCGTAATTTATGGTCTGCAGGCAAAGGTTCTTTCTCATAAACGTCTATACCTGCTCCTGCTATAACATTTGTAGATAAAGCTATAATTAAATCATCTTCGTTTACTATTGGACCTCTAGAAGTGTTAATTAAGTAAGCAGTTTTTTTCATCATATCAAATTCTTTTAGTGTAATTAATTCTTTATATCTATCGCCTAAGACAACATGAATTGAAATAAAGTCTGATGTTTTTAATAAATCTTCTTTAGTTACTGGCAATACATCTAATTCTTTACATTTGGCTAAATCTAAATTTTCACTCCAGGCTATAACCTGCATACCAAAAGCTTTTGCTATTTTGGCTACCTTAGATCCAATTTTACCAAGACCAATTAAACCTAAAATTTTTCCTTCTAATTCAACACCAAGAGTTGTTTGCCAATAACCCTGAAACATATTGTCAATCTCCATCTTAATATTTCTCGCTAATCCTAAAATTAAAACCCAAGTTAATTCTGCAGCAGGATTTGAATTTATTTCTGTTCCTGTAACAATTATATTTTTTTCTTTTGCTGCTTGTAAATCAATGGCTTTATTTCTCATTCCACTTGTAATAATAAATTTTAATTTTTTTAAATTATTTAATAAATTTTTTGAAATTAGAGTTCTTTCTCTCATTATTAAAAGAGCTTCAAATTCTTTTAATTCTTCAATTGCCTCCTCTTCATTTTTGAAAGGATCGCTAAAGACTTTTATTTCATATTTTCCAGATAGTTTTTTTAAATTTACAAACTCTTGAGCTATATTTTGGTAATCGTCTAAAATTGCAACTTTAAACATTTAATTTTTTTTATTTGATAGAGTTATTCCAGCAACAATGAACATAGCTCCTAGAAAATGATAGAACATGAATTTTTCTTTAAATATAATCATAGCCATTATAGCACCAAAAATTGGCATCAAATGTAAAAATACACCTGCTCTGTTAGCACCGATTAATGCTATTCCTTTAATCCAAAAAAAGAATGAAGCAAGACCAGGAAATAGAACAACATACATTAAAGTTAAATAAAAGGGTTTTTCTAACTTAATTAAATTTCCCATGCTCATTTCAATTAAATAAATTGGAATCAAAAATATTAAACCAGTAATTATGACCACTTCTAGTAAAGTAATTTGAGATATTTCATATTTTTTTTTCTTCAATAATGCTGAATATAGTGCCCAAGAAAACATTGCTATAACCATTGTTAAATCACCTTTATTGAAATCTAAATTTTTAACTAAATCTATGTCAGCTTTAGTGATAATAAAAATAACTCCTGTCAATGAAAGACCTACTCCAAATATTTGAAATATATTTGTTTTTTCAATATTCAAAATTGATGAAATAAATATTATCCATACAGGGATCGTAGAGATCATCAAAACTCCACTTATAACTTGTGTATAATACAAAGAATAATAAACAATAGAATTAAATATTGTAATACTTGTAATGCCTAAAATTATAAAAAAACCAATATTACTAAAAATATAATTTTTTTTATCTATCAGTTCTTTAATAGTAAATGGTAATAAAATTAAACCTGCAAAAAACCATCTATAAAAATTTAAAGAAAAAGGTGGAATTTCATAGATGCTAGCAGCTTTTCCAACAATAAAATTACCAGACCAAAAAATGGTTGTAAGTATTAACAAAAAGTAAGCTAAATTATTTTTTTTATCCACAGGACTAAGAAAATCTTACAGAACTATAAGGTTGTAAATCTAGGTTTGTATTTTCATTTGAAATCATTTTAGATATTATTTTCCCAGATATAGCAGCTAAAGTCCATCCTAAATGATGGTGTCCAAACGAATAAAATACATTTTCATAATTTTTTGAAGGACCTATAACTGGCAAATAGTCTGGTAAAGTTGGTCTAAATCCTAACCACTCATCTTCATGTTCTGGCAAACCGTCAAGTAAAAATTTTGCATTATTTACTAAATTTTTAATTCTACTTTTGCTTAGTTTATTTTTTAAACCACCAAATTCTACAGTACCTACTACTCTTAATCCTTGCTCCATAGGAGTCATTCCAAAACCTCTATTATGAAAAACTACTGGACGTGAAATCATATGATCACAATTTTTAAAGTGAATATGATATCCTCTCTCTGTATCAAGGGGAATTTTTTCGTCTAACTGATCAGTTAATATTTTTGAAAAAGCTCCACTTGTAATAAGAATTTTATCAAATTTAAAATGGTCTTCTTGTATTTTTACAATTGGTTTTCCATCTGAAAAGTGAATATTCTCTACATTGTTTTTTTTAAACTTTCCTCCTTTTGACAAAAACAAATTAAACAACTTTAACCAAATTTTTCCAGGATTTCTTGCGTGTCTAGCTTTCTTATAAAAAACTCCAGCATGGTAAATTTTCTTAATGTTTGGTTCTAAATCATGAATCTCTTTTTTATTTAACAATTGTTGTTCTGCTCCTATTTCATTTCTAATTTTAATTTCTAACTCTCTACTTTTGAGATTTTGGTCGTTCCAGATATACATTATTCCATTATTTTCTACTAATCCGGATAGATCAATTTCTTGAAATAATTCATCATAAGCAGGCAAAGCTATATCTAATATCTGATGCATATATTTAGCGGTGTGCATCATATTTTTTGTGCTACAATTTTTTATAAATTTAAAAAACCAAGGAATCATTTTTGGAACATAATTCCATCTTAAGGCTAATGGACCTGTAGAGCTAAATAGCATTGCCGGAACATCTAATAAAATATCGGGCCTATTTAGTGGAATTGATGCGTAAGGTGAAAAGTGTCCAGCATTCCCATATGAAGCTGCTGATATCCCAGGGTCATTTCTATCAAACAAAGTAACTTCGTAACCCTTTTTTTTAAGAAATAAAGCACTACAGACTCCTTGTATACCTGCACCAACAATACCAATTTTTATATTTTCTGACATTTTAAAAACTTACAATTTAAGAGATTAGTTGGCGATGGTATATTTTAGCGCTCATGACAATGCTGAGTCCAATCATTGTTGCTAACATTGAAGATCCTCCATAAGAAATGATTGGTAAAGGAGATCCAACAATCGGAAGTAAGCCTAATACCATGGACATATTGACTACAATATATATGAAAATAGCTGATCCAAAACCATAGCAATATAATTTAGCAAAAAAACTCCTAGCTAAAGAACCAATTGAAATAATTCTATATATCATTATTGAATAAATTAGTAAGAGTCCTATAGATCCCAAAAAACCAAATTCTTCAGAAAATAGAGTAAAAATAAAATCAGTATGTTTTTCAGGAAGAAATTCTAAATAGCTTTGAGTCCCTTTCAAAAAACCTTTTCCGCTTAACCCACCAGAACCAACAGCAATTTTTGATTGTATTATTTGATAACCAGCACCCAATGGGTCTCTCTCTGGATCAAAAAAACTTAATATTCTTAACTTCTGGTATGGTTTTAAAAAAGAAATAACAAACGGTGCTGAAATAATTAAAAATAAACCAGAATAAATAAAATATTTTATATTAACTCCTGATAACCAAATTACAACTACGCCACTCAATGCTATTAATATTGATGTTCCAAGATCTGGTTGACTAATGACAAGTATCACAGGAATAACTAATAAGATTACTGGTGATACTAAATTTCTAAATCGATTAATATTAGAAATTTGCATTCTATGATAATACTTTGCAAAACAGACAATAATTGAAATTTTCATTAATTCGGAAGGTTGCAAATTTATAAAATATAAATTTATCCATCTTTGCGATCCAGAAGCAGTTATCCCATAGAAAGATGCATAGATTAATAATAAAACTACCACAAAATAAAAAAAATATCCTATTGAGTACCAAAACTTAATTTTAATAAATGACAGAAACAACATTAACACAAAAAAAACCCCAAACCTTATAATGTGACTTGTTGTATGATATGAAAATTCTCCTCCATCAGAAGAATACATAGATACAACTCCAATGAAACCTAGAGCTAAAATAGATAGAATTAAAATAATATCAAAACTTCTTATCTTTTGAAAAAAAGTTGAATGATCTGTATATGAACTTTGTTGAAACATTTTAAGTAGTTTTTAATTTTTCCATTCTAATTTTTTCTCTTAAATCATGTTTATCTATGACTAATTTAAATAATTTTTTTGCAATGGGTGCTGCTACCTTACCTCCTGATCCTCCATGTTCAACAATGATACTTAGAGCATATCTTGGGTTTTCATATGGGCCATAAGCAACATATAAAGCATGATCTCTTTGTTCGTAAGGTATCTGAGAAGTTTTCAAATCTAACTCTCTTTGTTCCTCTGTAATTTTTCTAACTTGCGCTGTGCCAGTTTTGCCAGCAAACTGATATTTTTTATCATCAAATCTTGATGAAAATGAAGTTCCATACAATTCATTTGTAGCGCCAAACATTGCTTCTAAAACAAATTTTACATTCTCTTGATTTCTAAAAAGAGGTGCAAACTCATCATCTTGAGGTTTTAATAATTTTTTGCTAGTTTCAATTATTCCAAAACCTTTTCCATCTTTTTCTAAAGTTTTTTCTGATATTATATTCTTTATAGTTTCTAATGATAAATTGCTTTCATTTTTATTTATTTTTGGGTAGATTTTAAATCCTCCATTCGCTAATTGAGCTATCATCAAACAAAGCTGCACAGGTGTCGTTTGGATATAACCTTGGCCTATACCAGTAATTAAAGTTTCTCCTAAAACCCACCCTCTTCCTAGATTATTTTTTTTCCATTTTGTAGATGGTACTAGACCTTCTTTTTCATCTAAAAAAACACCACTCATTGTCTTTTTACCTAGACCATATTTTTTAGAAGTTAAATTTAATCTATCCACACCTAATCTTCTAGCAACTTCATAAAAGTAAGTATCACAAGATTGCTTTATTGCATTTCTAAGAGACATGAAACCGTGTCCTTCATCTTTCCAACAATGATATTTTTGCCCGTAAAGCTCTGTTACTCCAGTACATTCAATTTTTAGATTTGGACTAATTACATCATTTTCTAATGCTGAAAGAGCTACCAAAGGTTTAATTGTCGACCCGGGAGAATAAAGACCAGATATACTTTTATTTAAAAGTGGTTTTAAAGGATTATCCCTGATTGTATTCCATTCTTTAGAACTGATTCCGTGAAAAAATAAGTTTGGATCAAAAGATGGGGAAGAGTGCATAGCTATAACTTCGCCTGTATATATGTCCATAACCACTATTGAGCCAGATTTATTTTTTAAAAGTTCGTTCGATAATATTTGAACATCGGTATCAATAGTTAAATTTATATTTTTACCCTTTATACCATCAACATGGTCGATTTGATTTATTCTCTTTCCATAAGCATTAACTTCGTATCTTTGCACACCATTGGTGCCTATTAAATCTTTTTCAAAAGTTTTTTCTAAACCTATTTTTCCAACTCTTAATCCTGGAACATGATTATTTTTAATTACCTCATTTTCATTTAAATCAGATACACTTGCCCTAGAAACATATCCTACGACATGAGTAAAACTATCTTTATATGGATAATTCCTTGAAATTGATAAAACTGGCTTTGCTCCATCTAGTTCATGTAGATATAAATTTATTTTAGAAAATTGTTCCCATGATAAATTTTCAGAAATAATTAAAGTCTGCCATGGTTTACGCTGTTCTTTTCTTTTCAATATTTTATTATATTCATTTTCAGACAAACTAAGAATTTCTTTTAATCTAACCATAAGTGATTTAAAATTACTGACCTCTTCTGGAATTATATGTAACTGATAGACCTCAGAGTTGCCGGCAATAACATTTCCAAAGTAATCTAAAAAATCACCTCTAACTGGAGGCAGTCTCCATTCTCTTAAACGATTTTTATCTGATAAGGTTAAGTATTTTTTATTTTCATTTATTTGTAAAGAAAACAGTCTGGCAAAAATACCACCAAATATAATTACTTTTGCGCTAGAAAGAATAAACATTCTCCTAGAAATTACATTAAGTTTTTTTCCTAATCCTGAGTCACCACTACTAATCATTAGTCTCTTTTAAAAATTTATTTTGATATAATAAAAATAAGTTTGCAAAAAAAATATAAAAAATAAATGTAAAAAAAATATTAAAAAACAAATTTTTATAATTTAGATCAATGTCAAAAATTAAGTTAAGAACACTATATGATAAAGAATTTACTACTAGTAATGTAAAAAGAAAAAAGAACCAATCTTTTATTAAACTTGGCCTAAGCGTTATTGTTCTTAAATATGCCGCAAAACCACAAATAAGAAGATAGTTAAAGCTACTTATGCCAATTGGAAAACCTGTAACAACATCATTAATCAAACCTGCTAAAAAAATATAACCATAACCAATTAATTCTGTTTTTCTAAGACTCCAATAAAAAATTAATATAAAAGGAAAATTTAATGAAAAAATTTTTAAATAATTTAAATCCATTTCATTTAAAACAGATAAAAAAAGAATAATTAAAGGTAACAATTTAAGTAAATTATTAATTAAATTACCTCTAGTAAATTCACTCATTTCTAATTCTCTTCCTTAAAATATGATGCTATTTTAATGTATCTTAATTGAGAAAAATCAGAAAAAAAATCTACACTTAATAAATTTTCATTATTTTTAATTTTTCCAATTGGTATTCCGGGCTTTAACAAACCTCCAGTTCCTGAAGTGTAAATTATGCTGCCTTCTTCAATAGAAACATTACTTTTCACATATTGAATTGTTCCAGATCGATCACCATCTCCAGACAATATTGATTGTATGCTGCCTGGCTCAATTGAAACTGGAATTCTGCTGTTCAAATCTGATAAAAGAAGTACTCTTGATGTTGTGAAATTGACCTCAACAATTTTTCCAACCAAATATTCATCGCTTAAAACGGCCATACCCTTTTTTAATCCATTTTTTGTTCCTTTATTTATAATTATTGATCTTAAAAATGGACTTTGTTTATCAATTAAAACTTTAGCAATTATTGCGTTTGAAGAATAAGTAATATCCTCTAAAATTTTTTTTAATCTTTTATTTTCAATCTCTAAAAATTTTGATTGATAGTTTTGAATTTTTATTTCTTTTAATTCTTCTTCAATTAAATTGAAATCTCTATAAACTCTTAAATGTTTTTGTATTGCCTGGTAAGAATAACCGATATATTTTTCTGGTATTGATGCAACAAATGATGTTCGATAAACAATTTCATTTATTCCAATTTTTAAATAATTAACTGCAGAAAAATTAAACTTCCCTAAAACAATTAAAACTAAAGAAAAAAACAATAATGCAATTAGCGAAAATCTTTGCTTTGTTCCTCTTTTTAAAAAAGCGGAACGTATAGCAATTATAAAATCATCTCTGCTAGGTTCCATTTGTTTATAAAGTTATTCAAGTATTATTAGTACTCCGATAACATTGTATTGAATGTCTCTTCTTGTTCTAAAGCTCTTCCAGTACCAATGGCAACACATGCTAATGGATCGTCTGCTATATGCACAGGAAGTCCAGTTTCTTTAGAAAATCTTTTATCAATATTTTTTAGCAGCGCTCCTCCACCTGTTAGTGTTAATCCCATATCAACTAAGTCAGCAGAAAGTTCTGGAGGTGTGTTTTCTAAAGCGTCTTTTATTCCATTAACCATCTCTCTTAGTATTCTTGATAATGCTTCCGAGCTATCTTCTTCTGTGATATTAACTTCTTTTGGTGTTCCAGATCTTATATCTCTACCTTTTACTGGATAAGTATTATTATTTGTAGGAATTGCCGTTCCAATTTCTTTTTTTATTTTTTCCGCAGTACTATCACCAATTAATAAATTATACTCTTTTCTCATATAATTTTTTAATTCATCATCCATTGCATCTCCTGCAATTCTTAGTGATTTAGAATAAACAACTCCACCCAAAGACATAACTGCTATTTCTGTTGTTCCACCACCTATATCGACTACCATTGATCCTGTTGCTTCAGAGATTGGAAGATTGGCTCCGATTGCAGCAGCAATTGGTTCTTCAATTAATTGAACTCTTCTAGCTCCTGCAGCTAAAGCGCTATCTTGTATGGCTTTTCTTTCAACAGGAGTTGATCCTGTAGGAACACAAATAAGAATTCTAGGATTCGCAAAAGTACTTCTTTTGTGAACTTTTTTTATAAAATGCTTTATCATTTCTTCTGTTACAATAAAATCAGCAATCACCCCATCTCTTAAAGGTCTTATAGCGCTTATGTTACCCGGAGTTCTTCCTAACATTGTTTTTGCTTCATCCCCAACTGCTAAAACTGATTTTTTACCTTTGTCTTCAACCACGGCTACAACTGAAGGTTCGTTTAAAACAACTCCTTGACCTTTTAAAACCACAAGAGTGTTTGCTGTACCTAAATCAATTGCCATATCCTGGCTCCAAATTTTAGATATATTTCCTAATATTCCCATTTTAATTATATTCCTTTCATTTTTTCTGATTTTAAATTTTCTTTAAATTCTGAATTCTCAGGTGCAAAATTTCTTTTCCTTTTTATTATCATTTTGTTTAAAGCATTAATATAAGCATTAGCTGACGCAACCAAAGTATCTGTATCAGCAGCCTGTCCAACTGTAGTTTTTCCTTCTTCTTCTATTCTTACACTCACTGTTGCTTGAGCATCTGTACCTTCTGTAACTGCATGAACTTGGTAAAGCTGTAAATTAACTTCATGAGGATAAAGTTTTTTTATAGATTTGAAAATTGCATCAACTGGCCCATCTCCTGTCTCTGAGGTTTTTTTGATTTCGCCATAAACTTCTAATGTCATTTCAGCTTTTTGAGGCTCTCCTGTTCCTGCAAAAACTTTTAGTGATTTTAAAACAATTACGCTATCATCTTTTATTAAACTATCATCTACTAAGGCAACTATATCTTCATCGTATACATGTTTTTTCTTATCTGCTAAAACTTTAAATTTTCCAAAAGCACTTTCAACAACATCGTCTGTTAAATCTGCGTAACCTAAACTTATTAATTTATCTTTAAAAGCGTGCCTTCCAGAATGTTTGCCCATTACAAGGGATGTTTGTTTAACACCAACGCTTTCGGGTGTCATTATTTCATAGGTATTTCTATTTTTAAGCATTCCATCTTGATGGATTCCAGCTTCATGTGCAAAAGCATTTTTTCCAACTATTGCTTTGTTATATTGAACTGGAAAACCAGTTGCATTTGAAACTATTTTTGAAGCTTTACTTAATAATGTTGTATTAATTCCAGTTGAGTAAGGCATCAAATCGCTTCTTGTTTTCATTGCCATTACTACTTCTTCTAGCGCAGCATTGCCTGCTCTTTCTCCAATTCCATTAATTGTACATTCTATTTGTCTTGCTCCAGCTTGAACTCCTGCTAATGAATTTGCAACAGCCAAACCTAGATCATTATGACAGTGAGTAGATAAGATTGCTTTATCTATATTTGGCACCTTATTTAATAATGTTTGAATAATTTTTGTAAATTCAGAGGGCACTGTATAACCAACAGTATCAGGAATATTTATTGTTTTAGCTCCACATTTAATTGCAAGTTCAACTGTTTTACACATGTAATCCATATCAGTCCTTGTTCCATCTTCACATGACCACTCAACATCATCTGTAAATTTTCTCGCATAAGTAACATGCTCTTTAATTGATTCATAAACTTGCTCAGGTGATTTATTCAATTTATGCTTCATATGTAAAGGACTTGTGGAAATAAAAGTATGAATTCTAAATCTCGGAGCGTGTTTTAAAGCTTCATAACATCTGTCTATATCTTTTTTTGAATGTCTTGAAAGGCCTGCGGGAATAGATTTTTTTAAAATTTTGCTAATTTCTGTTACAGCCTCAAAATCTCCTGGCGAAGCTATTGGAAAGCCTGCTTCAATTATATCAATCCCAAGTTCATCAAAAACTCTTGCTATTTGAATTTTTTCTTCCAAACTCATTGATGCTCCTGGTGACTGTTCACCATCACGCATCGTAGTATCAAAAATATAAACTCTGTTTTTATCAGTCATTGCAGTAATTTTTAAAATATCATCATACAATCTCTAGGGGAGATTGCAAAATATTTTGAGTCTTTTAACCCAAAATTAACACTTTAATCTACTTCTTGTCGCTATCAACGAGTTTCTTCTTTGATATCCAAGGCATCATAGCTCTTAAAGCCGCTCCTACTTTTTCAACTGGATGTTCAGCTAATTTTTCTCTTGTTTTTAAGAAGTTTTTTTGCCCATTCTTACATTCATCCATCCAATCTTTTGTAAACTTACCAGACTGAATATCAGCCAAAACTTCTTTCATTCTTTTTTTGGTTTCTTCCCTGTTAATAATTTTTGGACCTGTAACATATTCTCCATATTCAGCAGTGTTTGATATAGAATAGTTCATGTTTGCGATTCCGCCCTCATAAATTAAATCGACTATTAACTTAACTTCATGAACAGTTTCAAAATATGCCATCTCTGGTTCATAGCCTGCTTCAACTAAAGTTTCATATCCATTTTTTATTAACTCAACCAATCCTCCACAAAGAACTGTTTGCTCTCCAAATAAATCGGTTTCTACTTCATCTTTAAAAGTGGTTTCTATAATCCCTGATCTTCCACCACCTATTGCAGAAGCATATGACATTGCTAAATCTCTTGCTTTGCCTGATCCATTCTGATGAACGGCAAATAAACATGGCACTCCTCCACCTTTTTGAAATTCACTTCTAACCAGATGACCCGGGCCTTTAGGGGCCACCATAAATATATCTAAATCTTTTCTTGCCTGGATTAAATCATAATGAATATTTAAACCATGTGCAAAAGCTACGGATGTACCTTCTCTAACTCTTTGCTCAATATGATTTTTGTAAATAGAAGCTTGTAATTCATCTGGAGTTAAAATCATTACAACGTCTGCCCATTCAGCAGCGTCTGACAAGTTCATTACCTTAAGTCCTTTTGACTCTGCTTTAGCTTTACTTGTTGATCCTTCTCTTAAAGCAACAACTACTTCTGAAACTCCGCTATCTTTCAGATTTAATGCATGAGCATGTCCTTGACTACCATAACCAAATATAGCTATTTTTTTACCTTTAATTAAATTAACATCGGTATCTTTTTCATAAAACATTTTCATTTTTTTTTCTCCTTTTAAATTACTTAAATATTTCTGATCCTCTTGTCATAGCAACTGCTCCCGTTCTAGATACACTTACCAAGCCAAACTTTTTTAAATTCTTTGAAATAATATCTATCTCTCTTCTTAAAGCTGTTATTTGTATCACGTATGATTTTTTTGTCTTGTCCAATATAACTGCATTGTATTTTTTGCAAGCTTTTAAAGCCTTTTCTTTTATTTTATTGGTTCCAACCACTTTAAATAAAGCCATTTCTTTAAATATTACGTTTTTATCTTCTCTTTTAAAATCTGCAACTTTATGAACTGGTACGAGTTTTTTTAATTGTAGTTTTATTTGCTCTATAACTTGAGGAGTTCCTGTTGTAACAATTGTAATTCTAGAAATATTTAATCTCATATCAACCTCGGCTACAGCTAATGACTCTATATTATAACCTCGGCCTGAAAACAAACCTACAACTCTTGCTAAAACCCCAGCTTCATTGTCTACCCATACTACAATTATATGAGTATCAAGCTTACCTATCTTCCCAGGAATGCTATATGCAGATTTTGATTTTGACATTAAACTAAAATTTTTCCTTTTCCTGTTATTTTATTTTGTTTTTGATCTTTTGGCCCCAAAAGCATTTGATTATGAGGCTTTCCTGAAGGGATCATTGGAAAACAATTTTCTTCTTTATCTACCAAACAATCAAAAATTACTGGTCTATCAGTATTAATCATTTCAATAATTTTATCATCAAGTTCCTCAGGTTTTGTCGCTCTAATTCCAACACATCCATAGGCTTCTGCTAATTTTACAAAATCAGGTAAGGCTGCAGTATAACTTTCTGAATAGTTTTTATCATGAAGCAATTCTTGCCACTGCCTAACCATTCCCATGTATTCATTATTTAAAATAAAAATTTTGATAGGTAAACTATATTGCACTGCAGTAGACATTTCTTGCATGGTCATCAATACAGAGGCTTCACCTGCAATATCTATCACTAGTTTTTTTGGATGAGCTACTTGAACTCCAACTGCAGCAGGTAAACCATAGCCCATTGTTCCCAAACCTCCAGAGGTCATCCAACGATTAGGTTTATCAAATTTATAATGTTGTGCTGCCCACATCTGATGCTGACCTACTTCTGTTGTTACATAAGTATCTTTATTTTTTGTTAGCTCATAAAGTCTTTGAATTGCATACTGAGGTTTTATTGTTTCTGTGCTATTTACAAAATCGAATGAATTAATGGATCTCCACTTTTGAATTTTTTCCCACCATTTTGAAATCTTTTGTTTATTTGATTTAGCAAAATTAGGTTTTATTTTTTTTATAGTTTTGATTATAAAGCTAATAACATCTTCAACATCTCCAACAATAGGCAAATCTACTTTAACATTTTTATTTATTGATGACGGATCAATATCAATATGGACTTTTTTCGATTTGGGCGAAAACTCGTCAATCTTACCAGTTATCCTATCATCAAATCTTGCTCCTATATTTATCATTAAATCACAATCATGCATTGCATTATTAGCTTCGTAAGAACCATGCATACCCAACATTCCTAAAAATTGACTATCTTCTCCAGGATATGATCCTAATCCTTGCAATGTGGTCGTTATTGGGAAGCCAGTTATGTTAACTAATTCTCTTAAAAGTTCACTAGCTTTTGGCCCTGAGTTTACAACGCCACCACCAGTATAAAAAATTGGCTTAGATGCTTTGTCCATTAATTTAATTAATTCATCAATATTTTTTTGTGAAAATTTATTATGAACTTTGCCATTTAATTTTTTTTGTTTTTTAAAATTAATATATTTTGATTTTTGAAATTGAACATCTTTTGGAATGTCTACTAGTACTGGCCCAGGTCTTCCAGTTGTTGCAACTTCAAAAGCTTTGTGTATTATTTTGCCTAAATCATTAATATCTTTAACTAACCAGTTATGTTTTGTACATGGTCTTGTTATTCCCGTCGTGTCACATTCTTGAAATGCATCTGTTCCAATTAAATGCGTAGGAACTTGTCCTGAAATACAAACCAAAGGAACTGAATCCATATAGGCATCTGTCAAAGCTGTTACCGCATTTGTTGCTCCAGGTCCAGAGGTAACCAAAAGCACTCCTGGTTTTCCTGATGAACGCGCATATCCTTCTGCTGCATGACCAGCTCCTTGTTCGTGACGAACTAAAATATGTTTTATAGAATTAAAATTTTTTAACTCATCATAAATTGGCAATACTGCACCTCCCGGATAACCAAAGATAAATTCTACTCCTTGATCCTCAAGGCACTTAAAAACGATTTCAGCTCCTGAATACAATTTTGGCATTTGTCCAATCTAGCTGAAGTTGTGCTAATTGGTCAAGTTTAAGACTGAATTATTTTAACTTTTTTAAAGTTGAGTTTAGCTCTTTAGGATCAATTTTCTGCCAAGATGACATTTGCCCTCTAGCCCATGTCGTTTGTCTTTTGGCATATTGTCTAGTTTTTATGAAAATTCTTTCCTTTGTCTGATTTAAATTAATTTCACCTTTTAAAAATTTGCCTATTTCTGCAATTCCAATAACTTTTTTTGAAGTATGATCTTTTTTTACTTTTAATCTATTAAATTTTCTAACTTCAGATATTGCACCATCCTTGAACATGCCTTCTACTCTTAACTTAATTCTTTTAACCAGATCTTCTCTTGGAAAATCTATATAAATTTTAATAAAGCTAGAAGATTCAAATAATATTTTTGTTTTTTTAAACCATTCTATAATTGATTTCTTTGTAAATTTTTTTATTTCAAATGCTCTAATACTTCTTTGTGCGTCATTAGGATTAATTTTATTTTTTATCATTGGATCAATTTTAATAAGTTTTTGATAAAATTTTTTTTGACCAATTCTTAGTTGTAACAATCTTATTTTATTTCTAAATTTCAAAGGAATATTTGGAATTTCTACAAGACCTTCGGAAATTGACTTAAAATAAAGTCCAGTACCTCCTACCAAAATTGGTATTTTTTTTCTTTTTTTTATTTCTTTAATCTTATTGATTGCAAGTTTTAACCATTGACCAGTTGAAAAATTTTTTTTAACACTTTGAAAACCATAGAGATGGTGTTTAATTTTTTTTTGGTCTTTTTTTTTTGGACGAGCTGTTAAAATATTTAATTGTTTATAAACCTGCATACTATCAGAATTAATAATTTCACCATTTATTTTTTTGGCAACTTTTAATGCAAAAATTGATTTACCAGAAGCAGTAGGACCTGAAATTAAAATTATTTTGGACTTAAGGTCCATAGATTAATCTAATTTGACACCAATATATCTTCTTTGGTTTTGATTATTGTAAATTACTAGTAATAAAGTTTTTTCTCTAGATTTTATTGCTGAACTAACTGCAATTTCTAAATCTCCAACTGTTCTGATCGCTTTTTTTTGCGCTTCTACAATTATATTTCCTACGCTTAAATAATTAATTGGACTTTCTCTTGCTATATCAAGAATAACTAGGCCATTTATATTTTTTAATAGCCCTCTTTCCTCAATATCTTTTTCATTTATTGGTCTAACCTTAATTTTTAATGACTCAATTTCTATTGCTTCTACTTTTTTTGCTTTTTTTGATTTGAAATCCTCTGAAGTTTCTAACCTTCCTAATTTTATTTTCTTTGTTAATTCTTTTCCATTTCTCCAAATTTTAACTAAAACATTCTTACCAACATTTGTTTGTCCAACAATTTTTGGAAGTTCTTTCATTTCATTTATTTTAGTTCCATCGAACTCTAAAATTATATCGCCATCTTTAATACCTGCTTTATCAGATGGACTGTTTTCAGCAACACTTACAACTAGTGCACCTCTGGGCTTATCTAATTTTTCATATTCTGCAATCTCTTTAGTTACTACTTGAATTCTAACTCCCAACCATCCTCTTTTAGTTTCTCCAAATTCTATTAGTTGCTCAATTACCTTTTTTGCACTATTAGATGGAATAGCAAATCCAATTCCTATTGAACCATCTCTACCAAGAATTGCTGTATTAATTCCTATTACATTGCCATCCATATCAAAAAGTGGACCTCCAGAATTTCCAACATTAATTGATGCATCTGTTTGAATAAAATCTTCATATCTAGACAAACCAATATCTCTATTTCTTGCAGAAATTATCCCCGATGTTACAGTTCCTCCTAAACCAAAAGGATTTCCAATAGCTATAACCCAATCACCAATTCTTGCTTTATCAGAGTCACCGAATTTTACAGGTTTAAATTTTTCTAAAGACTCTATTTTCAGTACCGCAATATCTGATAATGGATCAGCTCCCAAAACTTTTGCCGTATATTCCTTTTTTCCATCAACTTTTACTATTATATCTTCAGCTCCTTTGATCACATGATTATTCGTTATTACAATTCCTTTTGAGTCAATTATAAAACCTGATCCCAATGCACTAGCTTTTCTTTTTTGTGGAGTTCCAAATTCCTTAAACATATCTTCAAATGGAGAACCTGGCGGAAATTCAAAAGGAAATGGATTGACATTGCTCACGATAGTTTGCGTAGTAGAGATATTTACTACTGAAGGCATTAATTTTTCTGCTAAATCTGCAAAAGAACTTGGTGACTCTTTACTGTTTCCTTGAATATTAAAACAAAAATAGAAAAATATAAAAAATAAATAAAATTTTTTTGATCTAGTTTTCATCATTTTTTTAAATACCAAATAATAAGAAAGCCAATTATTACAAAAATAAATCCACCAATTCTCAACTGGCCATCTTTAATTGTATCAATTTTTTTTAACATATTTTTCATTTTTGATGGAAATAAGGCATACAAAATTCCTTCTATAAAAAGAAATAAGCCAAAAGCTATGAATAACTCTCTCATAACTGTTTTAAATTAGTCTGTTTTATTAGGTTTTATATTTCCAAAAAACTTAAAGAACTCACTGTCAGGAGATAAAACTAAAGAGGTATCTCCACCTATTAAAGCTTTTTCATAAGCCTGCATGGCTCTATAAAAAGCAAAAAACTCAGGATCTCTTCCGAAAGCTTCTGCGAAAATTTTATTTCTTTCGCCATCACCTTCTCCTTTCATTATTTCTGAATTTTTGTTAGCTTCCGCAAGAATAACTGCAACTTCTTTATCAGCAGTTGATGTAATTGTAACAGCCATTTCGGCACCTTTTGCTCTAAATTCTTTGGCTTCTCTCTCCCTTTCAGTTTGCATTCTTCTGTAAATTGCTTCACTGTTTGCTGGAGGTAAGTCTGCTCTTTTAATTCTTACATCAACAATTTTTATACCAAATTTCTCAGCTTCATTGTTTACACCGTCTTGTATCAATGACATTTGTTTAGTTCTATCTTCAGATAATAATGTTTGTAACCTTTGTGTACCTAATACACTTCTAATTCTTGAATTTATAATTGTTGATAGTCTCGATCTAGCTACTCTTTCATTTCCTACTGAAATATAAAATTTTAATGGATCAACAATTTGAAATCTTGCAAATGCATCAACTATTAATCTTTTTTGATCCGATGCGATTACCTCTTCGGGT
>MDSW01003553.1_pt1 | contig 18422 bp, 19 predicted proteins | sample 811171 | NCBI WGS metagenome assembly MDSW01 (sample SAMN05326641, study PRJNA326480) | marine metagenome | isolation source: seawater | place: Atlantic Ocean: North West | collected 2012 | reverse complement strand
TCCTCTTTTATAATTTCAACTTCTTCAATTTCAACTTCATATTTTTCTTTAAGATTACTTATGAAATTATTAACCAAAATTTCTGGCGCAGATGCACCTGATGATATTCCAATGGTATTACACTTATCAATTTCATGAAATGGAGTTGTACTTTCGGAATGAATTAAAGTTGATTTTTCACAACCTGAGTTTTTTGCTACCTCAACTAGTCTAACAGAATTTGATGAATTTCTACTGCCTATAACAAAAAACATTTCGCACAATTTTGCAATATTTTTTACTGCGCTTTGCCTGTTTGTTGTTGCGTAACAAATATCCTCTTTTTTTGGTTCCTTTATTTCAGGAAACTTAATTTTTAATTTATCTATAATATCCTTTGTATCATCTACTGATAAGGTTGTTTGAGTCACATATGCAATATTCTTTTTTGGATTTTTATATTTTTCTACATCCTCTATTGACTCAATCAGATCTATGGATCCAACTGGAAGTTGGCCAATAGTCCCTATAACCTCAGGATGATTTTTATGGCCAATCAGCACTATATGATTTCCAGCTTTGTTTAAATTTTCAGCTTCTCTGTGTACTTTTGATACTAAAGGACATGTTGCATCTACATAAGTCATTTTTAATCCCTCAGCTTCAGCTGGGACCGACTTTGGAACACCATGTGCGGAAAATATTACCGGTCTAGTTTTGTCTTTTATCTCACTTAACTCTTCAACAAAAATAGCTCCAATTTTTTTAAGACTTTCTACGACATGTTTATTATGAACAATTTCATGTCTTACATAAACGGGTGCACCGAATTTATCTATACTTTTCTTTACTATCTCAATTGCTCTATCTACTCCAGCACAGAAACCTCTTGGTGCAGCCAGTAATATTTTTATTTTATGTTTATTCATTTTTTTCAATAAAATATTCTAGTAATATATGTGGAAAGGTTAAAGACGCCAAACCAATAAATATTACTTTTGATATAGCGCTATCTAAAAAATAATAATTTTTTAAAAATAATAATGTTATTAAAAATAAAATAGCAGTTAAAATAGTTAAAGGCACTGATTTCAGTATAAATCCTTTAAATCCTTTAATAAAATTATTTTTATTTAGTTCATTTGAAAGTTTAAATGAATGTCTAATTGAATGTAAAAAACAGAAATAAAACGTAAAAGCTAATATAGGATTTAAAAAATAGTTAAGCAATAGTATTGAAGCAAAGTCCATCATTAGAAGTAACTTAACATCAATTTGTTTACTTAATGAAAGTAAAATATTTGTAAATAGACTAATTAAAATAAATAAAATCAAAAATTCATCAGAAATAAATAGACTTTGTGAAATATCAAAGTTTAGATTATTGAAAATCTTCAAAGTTTCTTCTTTATGAAACAATAATGGGGCAGTAATTACAAGCGAACCTTTAAAAAAATAAATGACCTCATTTTTTTGCTTGTAATTTATAAATTCAGAATCCTCTTTCCCGAAATGGAACGAAGCGACAAATAAAAAAGCCAATAATAAAATTTTAGGAAAAAGTACCCATAGGAGAATTACAGACAAACTAATTAAAATATATAAAATATAAAATATTAAAGTTGATTTATAATTGAGTATTTTGAGTAACTTTTTACCTTTTATGTGGTCTAAAGCTCCATGAGATATACCTAAGCTTAATATTAAAAATAAACAAAATATAAGAAAACTGTTCTCTCTTAAATATTCAAAAGCAGACAAAAATATACATAAATTAAAAAAAATAAGAGAATGATAAAAATTAATTTTGTTCATAAAAGTTAAAAAATATTTTTAATGAATATCCACTTTGGCATTTTTAAAATTATGGCCAAATCATCAAGAATATTGCCTTTATTTGATAAAAACTTTATTACTTTTTTAGATGGTGCTTTAAACATATTAAAGAATATTTCTGGCATTTTATCTGGATATTTTTTTAAAACTTTTAAAAATATCTTATCTAGAAATTTATATTTTTTTCCGATATGGTAAGGCTTTGAACTTTGAATTTTTTCAATATTATTAACAATATATTTACTATGGTCTTGAATATTAAGAAATGTATAACCAGTACTAAGTCTTGTCATACCTCCATTGGATCCTATGTGAATTTTATTTTTTTCTGTTTTAATTGATGGATGGAATAGCGGAATGGCTCCTTCTTCCTTGTAATTAATCTTATAATTTTTTATTTTAAGATTTTCACTAATATATTTCTCCAATTGAGCATCGTAATCTTTCATTGAGTTGTCCTCCATTTTCGACAACCAAGTAGTTTCAATTAAAGCCTTATTTTTTGTGAAAGGTAGAGTGTAAAAAAAGTGCACATTATTTCTTTGATCACAATCAAAGTCCATTAAATTAAAAATTCCATCATCAAAAACGTTTCTAGGAGTTTCAATTTCCACACCTTTAAAGTGCTGCCAAAGTTCATTTTCGAATTTTCCTTTATCAGGTATACTATTAAATATTATTGAATTGTCTAAATTTAATTGATCTGTGTTTTTAAAAAATTCAATATTTTTATTTTGTTTTAATTGGTTTAAAATCTTTTTATAAAATAAGCCACTGTCTATTGTTTGATATGGATATTCCATGTTTATAATTTCATTAGATCCTAGTTTTGAGTTAATGGAAAAGTTATTCCAGCTTTTAAGTACACAATCTTCAAAATTATGATCTGTAATTTTCCAAAATGACCAAGTTTTATCCCTCTCGTATTTTTGCCTAATTTCAACAATAGCCAATCTTTTATTTTCAAGTTTTTTACTTATGTCTAACTCATACGCCAGAGTTAAGCCTGCACAACCACCACCTAAAATGATATAATCAAATTCTTTCATCTAGATTAACATCCTCGCTTATAATTTCATGCTCTCTTACTCTTTGATGAGGCTCTATATTTTTTAAAAAAAGTATGAGTAAATCAAATAAAGATAGAAATGTTTGGAATAATTTACCAAAATTATTTATATATATTTTCCCTGATTGTTCATAATTACTCATATTACCTTTTTTTAGAATTTTATTTCCAATTTCTCGATAAACTCTCCTAGCGACAATAATTGCAAATCTGTATTTAAATGGAATATTTTTTATAGATGTAAATGAGCTATCATAAAACATGTCTGCTAGTTTTAATGTTGCTTCGATATTTTCAAAATCAGGTTCGATATATTGTCTATTCATTTTTTTATCCTCAATTACATCTCTTGCTATATTTGTTAGTTGCATTGCAATTCCTAGATCAATGGCTCCTTTTAAAGATCTCGTGTCGTTTACATTAAGTATTTTAGCCATCATTATACCAACTGTTCCAGCCACTCTGTATGAATATACCAATAAATCTTTTACAGATCTTAAATGTACTTTTGATTTTAAATCTGAACTAACTCCTTCTATTAAGTCATCCAAGATTATTTTTTTTATATTGTTATTATCTGCTATTAAAATCATATCTTTTATTATTAATTTCTGTTCAGTTTGATCTATTGCTTTTTCATCAAAGTCATTTTGTTCATATATTCGTTTAAAAATATCTTTAATTTTATAGAATCTCTCAGTTTTTAATTCTAAGTCAGCCTCTTCATCAACTAAATCATCTAATAATCTGCAAAATGCATACAATTTAGAGCAATCATTATAAATAATTTTTGGTAAAAAAAAACCAGCCCAGTTAAAAGATTTTGCAAAAATAGCTAGATAGTTTTTTTTGGTCATCAAATTATTTTATCCAAAACTTTTGCAGAGGAAAGAACACCTGGAACCCCAGCACCAGGATGAGTTCCGGCACCTACAAAGTAAAGCCCATCGTAAATTTCCGATTTATTATGAAATCTAAAATAAGCAGATTGGGAAAATTTTGGCTGAATTGAAAATCCTGAGCCATATTTAGTATTTAAATCCTTTTCAAAATAATCAGGTGTCAAATAAAAATCTTCAATTATGTTTTCTCTTAGATTTGGCATTAAATCTTTTTCCATTTTTTCAGTAACTAAATTTTTCATTTTTTCTCCCTCAACTTTCCAATTTATCTTAGATTGATTGTTAGGAACTGGTACGAGAACATAAAAACAATCATTACCATCCGGAGCCATTGATTTATCTGTTGCAGATGGACGATGTAGATAATAACTAATATCATTATTCAATTTTTTATTTTCAAATATGTCATCTAGATGTTCTTTGTATTTATTACCAAACTTAATTGTGTGGTGTTCAACGTTATTATAAGTTTTCTTTGTTCCAAAGTAATACACAAATAATCCCATGGAATATTCCATTCTATTTTTTTTCCAATTAAATAAAAAAGAATTATTTTTTTTCCCATTCAAAAGATTTTCATAAACTGCTGGTGGGTCTGCATTACAAATTATATAATTTGCGTTGAGATTTTTACCATTATCTAATTCTACACCTATAATTTTTTTTTTAATTGATATAATTTTTTTTACCTCTTGACCTTTAATAATTTGTATCCCCACTTCATTCATTAACTTTTCCAAACCACTTATTATATTCCCTGTTCCTCCCATTGAATAATGAATTCCCCATTTTTTTTCTAAATATAAAATAAGTCCATAAATTGAAGTTGTGGTGAATGGATTCCCTCCAACTAACAATGGATGCATGCTTAGCATTCTTCTTAATTTTTCATTTTTAACAAATGACGAAACTAGAGAATAAACCGATTTATAACTTTTTAATCTTAATAATGCTGGCAATTGTTGCATCATAACAAATGGTCTATTAAATGGCACATCTGCTAATTCAGTAAAGCCTTTATCAAAAATCTTTTTTGTAAAACTAACTAATTTAGAATACCCTTCAACATCCTCACTGCTAATTTTCTGGATTTGATCTTTCATATCATTTTCATTTCCAGAATAATTAAACTTAGATTTATCTTCAAAAATAAATTGATACCAAGTATTCAAAGGTTCCAGTTTAATATAATCTCTTGGATCTTTTTTAAATAATTCAAATAATTCGTTAATGAGATATGGGGCTGTTATAACAGTTGGACCACCATCATACGTAAATCCATTTCTTTTGAATACTCTAGCTCTGCCACCTAGGTCAGAATGTTTTTCTATCAAAGTTACATTATGACCTTTTGCTTTCAAACGAATTGCAGCTGCTATGCCTCCAAAACCAGAACCTATAACTATCGAATTCATAATATATAAACTTAACCTAAATAAGTTAGATTTTAAGAATTAATTTTTTTTAATTCAGCTTTAGTTTCTTCTAGATTTTTATCAAATAGATTGTCGAGTTTTGATTTATCGACTGAGGTTGTAATAATCTTTTTTACTGAGTCTACTGCTATTTTTATAGACGTATTTTTAATATCTTTTATCGCACTTTCCCTCATTTGGATTATTTTTTGTTTTGCAGCATTTTTTTTAATTTCGGATGTATTATGGAACTTTTCATTCATTTCTAAAACAAGTTTTTCACTATCTTCTTTAGCTTGTTTAATAATCTTATTTACCTCTTTATCTGCGGTATCTAGTTTCTTTTGAGCTAAATCTAACATATCTTTAGTTTCTGCTCTAAGTTTCTCACTTTCGTCGATTTCTTTTTTAATACCAGTAATCATTGTAGCTAATAAATCGTTTATTTTTTTTGGAACTTTTAAATAAATTAAGGCTCCTAGAAAAATAAAAAATGAAACTGCTACCCAAAATGTTGCGTCAAAAGTCATACGGTTTTATTTTTGCTAGCTATGTCTGTAACTATTGCAGTAATACTACTGTTATTGATATTGGCACCTATTAATTGTTTTATTAAATCAGAAGAAGTTTCAATTGCTATTTTATTTATTTTTTCAGGGGATGTTTTCTTAACTTTCTCTATTTCTGCCTCTACTATTTTTACTTCTTTTTCAATTTCCTCTTCTAGATGTTTTCTTTTTATGTCAATGTCATTTAACAATTTATTTCTTGCTTCATTATATAGATTTTTTGCATCAATTTTTGATTTTAAAATTATATTATCAAATTCTTTCAATTTAGCTTCACTTTGATTTCTCTGCTTTTCTGCTAGTTCCAAATTGTCCAAAATTTGTGATTTTCTTGTTTCAAGATTTTCACTAATTTTAGGTAAAATAAGTTTAGATAAAACTAAATATAAAATCCCAAAGGTTATCACTAACCAAAAAATTTGGGAAAACCAAAATTCTGGATCTAGTTGAGGCATACCTCCACTCTCTGTTGCATGAACAATTTTTACTAATAAAAAATATGCAAATACAGTTTTAAAAAATATTTTTTTAAACATTAATTAAAATGCAAACAATATAATTAATGCAACAACTAATCCAAATAACCCAGTTGCTTCCGCTAATGCGAAACCTAATAATAGGTTTGGAAATTGTTTTTGCGCTGCTGAAGGATTTCTCATTGCTCCAGAAAGGTAATTACCAAAAATAATTCCTATTCCTACTCCTGCGCCCGCTAGAGCTATAGCTGCCAAGCCTGCTCCAATCATTTTTGCTGCTTCTAGTTCCATTATAACCTCCTTTATAATCTTAATGGTGTAAGTTTAATGCATCGTTTAAATAGATACACGTTAATATTGCAAATACATAAGCTTGTAAAAATGCAACTAATATTTCTAAACCTGTAAGTGCTACTGAAAAACTAAGTGGAAGCCATCCACCTACTATGCCTAAGCTTACAACAAAGCTTCCAAATACTTTCATCATTGTATGTCCCGCCATCATGTTAGCAAATAATCTCACTGAAAGACTTATCGGTCTACTTAAATACGAAATAATTTCTATAATTACTATTAACGGTAATAATATCATAGGCACTCCACTTGGAACAAACAATTTTAAATATCCCAATCCATGTTTAAAAAATCCGATAATTGTTACTCCTATAAAAATAAATGCAGCTAACACAAATGTTACAATTATGTGGCTAGTTACGGTAAACGTATATGGTATCATCCCTAACATGTTACAAAACAATACAAACATAAAAAGTGAAAATATAAATGAGAAATATGGTTTAGCTTTTGAGCCCGCGGTATCGCTGATCATTTTTGCAATAAAAGAATAACTTAATTCACCAAGAAGCTGCATTTTATTTGGAATTATGGAATTTTTTTTTGCACCGAAATTAAATATCAAAAGAATTGTAACTGTGCTTATAATCATAAATAAGCTAGCATTTGTGAAAGAAATATCTATTTCACCGACTTTAATTTCTGGCCCAATTCTATAAACGTTGAATTGAGTCATTGGATTTGCTGCCATGTTTCTTTAGTCTTTCTGCATTTTTTTTGCTGATCTAACAACATTGATAATGCCTGCCGCTACACCAATAAAAAAAAATAATATTATTAACCACGGTTTAGTATCAAACCAATTGTCTAAAATAAACCCTATAATTGTGGCTACTAATACCGCAGATACAAGCTCAGTGCTTAGTTGAAAAGCCTTACCAAAGCTTGATTTTTCGTTGTCCTTAGCTGATGGATTATTTTTTTTAAATTTTGATTTTGCAATCTTTAAGCGAGTTTTTAGGTCATCAGACATTTTAAGCAACTAGGCTCTCTGCTTTTTGTAAATCTACTGAAACCAACTGACTTATTCCTTTTTCAGGCATAGTAACACCATAAAGTCTATCCATCTTGGACATTGTTAATGCATGGTGAGTTACGATAATAAATTTTGTAGTAGTAATTCTGGTAAGTTCGTCTAATAAATTACAAAATCTTGTGACGTTGGCATCATCTAAAGGAGCATCTACTTCATCTAAAACACATATCGGTGCAGGGTTTGTTAAGAACACGGCAAAAATTAAAGAGAGAGCAGTCAAAGCTTGCTCACCTCCTGACAAAAGTGTAATCGATTGAAGTCTTTTTCCAGGTGGACTTACTAACAAATCTAATCCTGCATCAAGTGGATCGTCTGAGTCTACTAATTCTAACTTGGCACTCCCACCATTAAAAAGTTTTGTATAAACCTCATTAAACTTTCTACTTACTTTATCAAATGCCTCTAAAAGTCTCTCTCTTCCTTTTTGGTTTAACTCATTAATACTATCTTTAAGTTTAGTTATAGCATTAACAATATCTTCTCGATCTTTTTCCATCTTTATAATTTCATCCTTATACTGTCCAGTTTCTTCATCTGCCCTTAAATTTACAGAGCCTAAATTATCTCTATCTCTTTTTTTCTTATCCAATAGCTCTTCCTGAGTAACAGTATCAGGAAATTCATCTTCCTTTTCTAAATTTGAAAAATCTAATAAATCTTCTTCTTTGATATTGATTTCACTTTCAACTCTTTCTACTAAATCATTTTTTCTTTTGTTCAAACCAATTATTGTAGCATTAGCACTAGCTCTTTTTTCTCTTACACTAATTGAACTTTCCTTCAGTTCATTGAGTTTAATTTTATTCTCCTCTAGTTGCTTTTCTAAAGAATTTATTTTTTTTTCATTATTTATTTTTTCATTTTCCGAGATTCTTAAGTTTTCTGAAATCTGTCCTTTTTTTTCAGCATTTAAATTAGGTTGCTTTTCCAATTCTGATAATTTCTGATTTAATTTATCTTTTCTCTCAGAAAGTTGGATTATCATTTTTTCTGAATTGATTAATAAATTTTTCCAGCTTTTAATTTCTATATCAATATTATTTATTCTTTCTTTTCTTTTTGTGGACTCATCTTTAATACTTTGATTTTTACTGTATGTTACAGTATATTCATTTTGCATTCTTTTCAGTGTTTCATTTCTTGAATTAATTTTTGCTAATTCTTCATTGTCATCAACATTGGATATTTTTTTAATTATGTACGATAAATCTATATTAATAGTGTTTAGATATTCTCTAGCTTGTTGAATATTGTTTTTATCAATACAATCAATAGCCTCTTGTAAGCTTTTTCTTATATCTTCAAGAGAGTTTTTGTGTTCTAAAACTTTACCTGCGCTTAAAGAACTTAACAACATATCTATTTTTTCTTGTTCATTTGTTAAATTGATTTTTGCAACCTCTAGATCTTTATCGGACTTTTCTTCAGTTTCATAATATTTGGAGTCTATTTCTACTAATTTACTTTTTTCATCATTTAATCTTTTTTGGTTAGAATTTGCGTCAATCACTATACTTTTTTCTCTATCTTCATCTTCGTCTATAGTTTTAAGCCCTATTTTGGTAGTTTCTATTTCATTTGACATCCGCTTAGTGTCCTCGTCTAGATTTTGTAATTCTAAGTTAAGTCTTTGAATTTTTGAATTAATTTCTAAATTATTATCTCTTATTGGATTAAGTTCATTCTCTAATTCTTTTATTAAATTCTCTAATTCCATAATTTTATTATTAAATAACGAAAATTCTTTTTCTGCGTCAGTATTTATTTCGTTTTCAATTTTAATTTCATTTTCTATTTCTTTAATTTTTAGAAAATACAAGCCAGCCTCAACTTTTTTTATTTCATCTGATATATTTTTATATTTTGTTGCCTCCTCTGCTTGTTTTTCTAAATTTGTAAGTTGTTTTTCGAGTTGTCTTCTCAACTCGTCTGCTCTTTTCAAATTATTTTCTGCTGCATTTAATCTTAGTTCTGCTTCATGACGTCTAGCGTGCAAGCCTGATATCCCAGCCGCTTCCTCCAGTATTGCTCTTCTGTCTTGCGGTTTTGCTGTAACTAATGATCCAATTCTCCCTTGGCTAATAATAGATGGAGAATGAGCACCCGTTGATAAATCTGCGAAAAACATTTGTGCGTCTTTTGCTCTTATTTCTTTATCATTTACAAAAAATCTCGACCCTTTTTCTCTTTCAATCTTTCTTCTTATTTCTATTTCCTCCATTTCTTTAAATTGAAAAGATCCTGACTTTTCTGTATTTGAGATATTGATACTCACCTCAGCAATATTTTTTGACGGCTTATTAGATGTTCCTGAGAATATAACATCTTCCATTCCAGAACCTCGCATGCTTTTTGCAGAGGTTTCGCCCATACACCATCTTAAAGATTCAACAATATTTGATTTTCCACATCCATTTGGACCTACAATACCTGTTAATCCTTTCTCGATTAAAAAGGTCGTCCTTTCTGAGAATGATTTAAATCCATTTAATTGGATTTTTTTAAACTCCATGAATTAACTTATAACAGTTTTTCTAAAGTTTTTTCTAAATTTTTATATGTTAAAGGTTTTTCAAACTTTTCGCCGTTGATTATAATTGTAGGAGTAGCGCTCACGTTGTATTTTTTTACACCTTCGATTCGGTCTTCCAAAACAAAATCCTCAATACTTTTATCAGCTATGCACTTTTTATAATCCATGCCAAAGTTTTGTGAAGATAAAATATTTTCAAGGTTACTATTTAAGTCATCAATAGAATTTCCTTTTACCCACTTGCTTTGATTTTTATAGAGAAAGTGTAAAATTTCTACACCTTTCTTTGATTTGCATTGCGCAAATTTTGCACCATTAAATGCCGCTAGGTCCAATGGAAAATTTCGGTACTCTATTTTAACAAGACCCTTATCAATAAAGTTTTTTTTAAGTCCTGGGTAAACGTCTTTGTGAAAATTGGCGCAATGAGAGCATGTTAATGACTCATAAGCCAAAATTGTAATTTTTGCATTTGAATTGCCTTCGTATAATCTTTCAACTACAGTTCCTGCATTTAAGCTAAAAGAACCTAATAACCAAATAAAAAGAACAAAAACTATTTTTTTCATTTTTTTTTAAAAACCTTGCTAAGTTTTAAAAGAGAATTTTTAATTTTCTCATTTCTAATATTAGAAATTTGTTTTTTGTATCTATTTTTTGTCACATCATTTGAGTGTCTTATTTCTTTTAATTCATTTGTTTTTTCCTCAAAAGATATAAGTTTTATAGTTTGAACTGCCTCATAACCAAAAAAAGAGTTGATTTTATCGATTACTAAATTTTTTGAGTATTCAAAATTTACTTCGTTACCTCTTTGAATCATTACAGTCAGACAGCTTGATCCAAGTTTATTTTCGTTTTTGAAGGATTTAGGAAAACTAATATCAAACAAATCATCTCCAACAAAATATCTCCAATTATCCAATGTTTCAGAATATATTTGACCTTTTTTGTTAATTAAACTTTTTAATTTTGAAGGCAAAATGTCTTTAAATGATCTAAGACCTTGTATAAATTTTCTATTATTCTTATTATAATTTTTTGTATTCATATGCGAAAGTCAAACATACCAAATAAAATTTTAAAATGGTACGATAATAATAAGCGCGTACTACCCTGGAGAAAAAAAACCTCAACTAAAAATAGAGAATATTATACATTGGTCAGTGAGTTCATGCTCCAACAAACACAAGTAAAAACCGTAATTCCTTATTTTAAAATGTTTATAAAAAATTTCCCGAATTTAAAATCATTAGCTAAATCAAGTGATCAAAAAATTTTAAAAAGCTGGGAGGGACTTGGCTATTATTCTAGGGCAAGAAACTTAAAAAAAACTGCGATAAAATTATTAAAAGATTTTAAGGGTCAGCTGCCTCAAGATTTAGAAAGACTTAAATCTTTACCAGGAATTGGCGAATACACCTCAAGATCAATCTTGGCAATTGCCCATAATCAACCTTATATTCCAATGGATGGTAACGTTGAGAGAATACTTAAAAGAGTTTTTTTACTTAAAACAAATAAGGAGATTTCAAAAGAGAACTTAAATAAAAAAAAATCTTTTTTCGGTTTCTCTAAAAGATCAAGCGACTATGCTCAAGCCATAATGGAGATAGGAGCATTAATTTGTAAACCCTCATCACCAATCTGTGTTCTTTGTCCACTTATAGAAAGTTGCAAGGCATTTAAAAACAAAGATTTTTTAATTAAATCTAAAAATAAATTCAATAAAACAAAATATTTTGAGGCGAATGTTTATAGATATAAAAGTAAGTATTTGTTAATTAAAAATAAAAGATTTAATTTTTTGAAAAATTTATTCATCTTTCCTATGACTGAAATAAATCAAAAAAAGTTTAAATATTCAATGCTTAAAAAAATTAATGTAAAAATGTCCAATATGAATATGAAAATTATTATTAATAAAAATAGCAAAATTAAAAAAACTAGAGACTGTCTATTACTGGATGATACAAATTTAAATAAATACATTTTACCTTCGTTTACAAAAAAAATATTTAATTCTGCCACACATTAAAATGAAAAATATTGCAATAATTGGGGCAGGAATTTCAGGTTTGTATCTTGCAAACCTTTTAGAAAAAAATTCTATTTTTTCTTATAAAATTTTTGAAAAAAAATCGTCATTAGATTTAAGAGATGGATATGGAATTCAATTGTCTGTAAATAGTATTAATCTACTAAATAAAATTAACTTTCAAAAAAAAATGAGTGCAAGTGACGTTTATCATCCAAAAAAAGTTAATTTTTTTGAAGCGAAAGAATTAAAAAAAATATGTGATATTGATTTAGACCAATTTAACTTTGGGAATAATAGATACAGTACATTAAAAAGATCAAAATTAATAAAATTTTTATTAAGTAGTATTCCTAAAGAAAAAATTATTTTTAACTCGGATATAATTGATATTGATAAACGAGAAAAATTAAATTTAACATTTAGAGATAATAACAAAGTAGAATTCGATTACTTGGTAGCTGCTGACGGAGTTTATTCTAGAACAAAAGAACTTTTATTAAAAAAAGAGGGTCTACCAGAATATTTTAATTCAATTGCATTAAGAGGAATTATTCAAAACTTTAAAACTAAGGATATTTCTTTATATTTAGGGCCTAATTTTCATTTTGTCATTTATCCCACTAATCAAAATAACGATTTAAATTTTATATCTATTATAAGAAAACAACTAATTGAAAATGAAATTTCAAATAGAAGTTTGTTTAATAATAAAACTTTTACAAACCAAATGATAAATTTGATTTCCTCAAAGTCTAATTTAAATCTATCTAAAATAGTTAAGAAAGCTAAGTGCTTTCCTATCTTTGTAAGTAAAAAAATTCAAATACCAAAGTATAAAAATATATTTTTAACTGGTGATGCTTTTTTTTCATTTCCACCATCATTAGCCCAAGGTGCATCACAATCGATAGAGGCTGCGAATGAGCTTTTTAAACATTTAAAAGAAAATTCATCAAATTATTACAAGACCAGAGTCTTTAAAACTAAACAAATAAATTCAAGATCTTCAATTAATCATTTTGCCTTTCATCTTGAAAATCCTATAAGTATTTCTGTAAGAAATATTTTCCTCAAATATCTTTCTAAAAATAAAAAGTTTTTAGAAGCTTATTTAGGTAAAATTTATAGAATTTAAGCCTTTGGTCTTAAACGTTCTCTAAGTTCATCAATTGGCTTTAAGCTATTTCCAGCCTGATAATGCCAATAGGTCCAACCATTGCAACTTTCTGCCCCTAGTATTTTAGCAGCAACTTTATGAATAGATCCCTCGTTCTGTTTATGTTTTATGCTCCCATCAACCATAACTTTGGCAAAAAATTTCTTCTTTTGATCATATATTTCCGTTCCTGGCTTTATAACACCTAATTCTATTAATGACCCAAAAGGTATCCTAGATTTCAATTTATTATTTTGGACTGTGTCCAAATATTCATCTTTAATTATATTCGTACTTTTTATTCTTTTGTTTGCAGCATCAAAATATTTTTTTTCTTTTTCTATTCCAAAATATGATCGCCCTAATTTTTTTGAAACCACTGCAGTTGTTCCAGATCCTAAAAATGGATCTAGAACGATATCATTTTTATTTGAAGACGCTAGTAATATTCTATGCAATAAAGATTCAGGTTTTTGAGTTGAATGAACTTTTATTCCGTTATCTTTTAATCTTTCCTTTCCGTTACAAATTGGCAAATTCCATGTAGATCTCATTTGTAAATCGTCATTAAAAGATTTCATTGATTGATAATTGAAGGTGTATCTTGATTTTTTACTTTTTGAAGCCCATATCAATGTTTCATGCGCGTTTGTAAATCTGGTTCCTCTGAAGTTTGGCATTGGGTTATTTTTGTTCCAGATTACATCATTTAAAATCCAAAAACCCAGATCCTGAATTATTTTTCCTACTCTAAAAATATTATGGTAACTACCTATAACCCAAATTGATCCATTTTTTTTTAATACTCTTCTGCATTGTTTCAACCATTCACAAGTAAATTTGTCGTAACTTTTAAAACTTTCAAATTGATCCCATTTATCATTTACAGCATTAACTTTTGATCTATCTGGTCTTATTAAACTTTTTTGTAATTGTAAATTGTAAGGTGGATCTGCAAAAATTAAATCAAATGCTTCATTAGGAATTTTTTTTAATTCATTCAGGCTATCGCCATTAATAAGTTTATTATTTAAATTTTTAATTAACATTTTTAAAAAAGTAATTAGACTCTAGCGAGGATTCTACGTCAACCAGAGATTGAAAAAAAAAGACTCTACTTGTTGTGTTATTTATTTTGGAATCAATATGTTGTGTATAGGGCGAAACGTTTTTCGATGATGTTGAGTTATACCATATTTCTTTATAGCATTTAAATGTTCTTTAGTTCCATATCCCGCATTTCTATCCCAAGCATATTTACTAAATTTTTTTGACATTTTTGTAACAAGGCGATCTCTAGCAACCTTAGCAATTATAGATGCTGCAGAAATCTCTGATATTTTTTGATCTCCTCTAACTACAGATTTTAGATTGTAATCGTTCATCTTAGGTAATTTATTCCCATCAATTAATGCTAGTGACGGTTTAATTTTGAGTTTTTTTATAGATCTTTTCATAGCTAATAAACTTGCATTTAAAATATTTAATTTTTCAATTTCTTTTAAAGAGGCTGAGCCGATACTCCAAACTGAGTTTTTTTTAATATACTTTTCTAGAATACTTCTTTTCTCTTTGGAAAGTTTTTTTGAGTCTTTTATTTTGCTTTTATCAATATTTTTTTTAAATATTACTGCAGCAGCAAATACAGGTCCTATTAAACTCCCTCTTCCAACCTCATCAATACCAGCAACTATTTTATTCATTAAACGGTAATCTTAAGTTCATCTATTCTTTTTCTAATCATTTTAAGATCTTCCCATGAAAATTTCTTTTGATCTGGTTGTCTTAATAGATAAGCTGGATGAAAAGTTAATATTGTTTGATATGTTTTTTTATTGATAATAAGCTCTTTCCATCTGCCTCTTTCCTTTGATATTTTCAGGGTTTGTCCAAACAGAGCTTCCATAGCAGTACTACCCATAAGTATGAGTATTTTAGGATTAATTATGTTTATGTGATTACGTAAAAAAATTGAATATCTATTAATTTCACCTTGCTCAGGCTTCCTATTATTTGGGGGTCTATAATTAACTACATTTGTAATATAAATATTTGACCGTTTTATTTTAATTGCATCTAACATTCTATTTAAAAGCACGCCAGCGTCTCCAACAAACGGTTTTCCCATTTCATCTTCCTTTTGTCCGGGACCTTCTCCCACGATCATTACAGGGCTTTGGGGATTACCATCGTTAAAAACTATCTGTTTAGCATTTTTTTTTAATTCACAATCAGAAATAGCTAAAATTTTTTTCTTTAAACTTTCTAGTAAAGATTGTTTATCTTCCAATTTAGATAAGGCATATGTTCTTTTTATTGGTTTATTCTCATAAACATAATTTATTTCAAATAATTCTCCAATATCATCATAATTATTGCTGTTTTGATTTTTATGTTCTATTTCCATATATTAATATGATGTTTCTTAAAATTTTAAAATATTTTATTACAATAAATATCTTTTTATATCATTCATTAGTTTTTTCAAAAACTGTAGAAAATAATAATTTCAACCATAGGTATTTATCAAATTATTTTTCTGCCCAAGTATCTCATGAAAATGGAAACAACGATCTTGCAATACAATATTTTAATTCAACAAAAAGCGTATTAAGGGCTTATCCAGATTATTTTGATAAATATATTGAGACTTTAGTTTTAAATGGCAAGGTTGATAAAGCAATAGAGCAAATCAAATTTTTTAATTCAAAAGATAAAATTAACAATTTTCAGAAAACTCTTTTGTTGACTGTTAGTGCGATTAAAAATAGTGATTTTGACTCAGCAAATACTCAATTATTAAATATGGATAAGGTATTGGTACCTAATAGCTACGAGCAAATAATTTTCCAAATTTTAAAGTCCTTTAACCAATTATTTTTAAAAAAAGAAGTGTCTGAATTTGAGAATTACGGAACATTAAATAAAATACTTTTAGCCTTTCAATATTGTTATCTCGAAGATGAAAAATCAAATAAATATTTTAGTGATGTAATTAATTTAGGAGCTGGTGACTATTCAAGATATTTATTTTTTTACATATCAAATTTAATAAGCAAAAACGAACTTGAATTAGCAAAAAAATCAGGCTCAAAAATAGAACCAATAACTAGTACATTACTTATACTACAAACAAAAAATTGGCTTGATAATTCTGACTTTGACAAATTTTCAAAAATTTTTTCTTGTAATTCACAGAATGATATACTTTCAGAAATTTTCTTTCTACTTTCAAATCTTTATTCATCTCAAGAGGAATATGAGATGTCAAACTTTTATTTAAATATTTCAAATTATCTTAATCCAAATTTCAAATTTAACTTATCTTTATTATCTGAAAATTATTATATTACAGGAAAAGATAAAGACCTTAAAAAAATATTAAAAAACTTTGAATTGAAGGATGACATATATTACTGGTACAGAATTAAAAAAGAATTTGAAATCTTGAATGAGCAAAAAGGTAAAGAAATTTCATTGTCTTTTTTGATGAAAGAACTTAAAAAACTAAAAATTAAATCTCCCAAAATTTATTTTGACCTAGGAAATATTTATAAGAATTTTAAAGAATATGAAAAATCAATTGAAAATTATAATTTTGCTCTAAAGCAGTTAAGCAAGGACTCCAACTCTTACGCTGATATTCTTTACAGAAGGGGAGGCAGTTTTGAGAGGATGGGAAATTATGATATGGGTGATAAGGATTTATTGTTATCCTTAGAATTAAATTCAGATCAACCATATGTTCTAAACTACTTAGCGTATAGTTGGCTTGAAAGAAAAATAAATATCAATCAATCAATGAAAATGTTGTTGAAAGCACATGAGCAAAGACAAGATGATCCATACATCACTGACTCAGTTGGATGGGCGTATTATTTGACTAAAGATTATGTGTCCGCTGAAAAATATTTAAAAAATGCTTTATTAATTATGCCAGATGATCCTATAGTTAATGATCATTATGGTGATGTTTTATGGAAATTGGATATGAAATTACAAGCAAGTTATTACTGGAAATCAGTGTTATCATTCGATGATACAGAGGAAGAATTAAAAGAAAATATAAAGAACAAGTTGATATTTGGATTAAAAAATTAATTTTAATGAAAAAAAAATTAATCAAATCATTTGCAAAAATAAATTTATCATTAGATGTAGTGGGGAAAGATAGAAATAATTTTCATAAAATACAAAGTATTTTTTCTTTTTTGAAACATCACGACGAGATAAAAATCCAACCCATAGAAAAAAAAAAACACTTGGTGATGTTTATTGGTCCCTTTTCTAGGAGAATAAAAAATAACTCTATTAAAAAGTTACTAAACATCTTAGACAAAAAAAAATTATTAACTAAAAAATATAAAATTAAAGTTATAAAAAATATTCCTCAAAAATCTGGCCTAGGTGGTGGATCTATGAATGCCGCATCCATACTTAGTTACTTTTTACAAGAGAAAATTGTTAATCTATCTAAAAAGGATTTGTTATTAATTTGTAGTAAAATAGGCTCAGATGTATCTTTAGGACTAGAGATTAAAAATTCAATTTTAAAAAAAAATAACTCTATCAGAAAATTTAATAATAAATTAGGATTACATGCTTTATTAGTAAAACCAAATATAGGTTGTTCGACTAAGAAAATATATAAAGGAGTTAAAAGTTTATCAAAAAAGCGAATTAATTTATCAAAAAATCTATTTAGCATTGAATCCTTAAAAAATGAGCAAAATGATTTAGAAAAACCAGCTTTTAAAATTTATCCAAGCTTGATTAAAATAAAGACTTATTTATCTAATATTGATCAGGTAAAATTTGTAAGAATGACCGGCTCAGGATCTACTATTGTTGCTTATTTTACAAACAAAAAAGCTGCATTAAATGCGTTAAAATTGACTAAGAAAAATTTTAAAAATTATTGGAGTATTTTATCAAAAACTATATAAAGCTTTTTTTTTGTGATATATCAAAAACGACTTTGGGGCGTAGCCAAGTGGTAAGGCAGCGGTTTTTGGTACCGCCATTCCTAGGTTCGAATCCTAGCGCCCCAGCCAAT
>MDSW01063958.1_pt1 | contig 18424 bp, 17 predicted proteins | sample 811171 | NCBI WGS metagenome assembly MDSW01 (sample SAMN05326641, study PRJNA326480) | marine metagenome | isolation source: seawater | place: Atlantic Ocean: North West | collected 2012 | reverse complement strand
TTGGGGAAATGAGAGTTGGGATGAAATGTTTTTTGGTGCAGTGAATTGGAAGAACGTTGATCAGGGCGGTGAGGACTAGCCTTATGGCTAGTTTTTACCTTTGCTGAATTGATAGGTGTCCATACGGGTAACAACCCTTAGGTTGTTGGTTGCTTGCTCTCAAAGCTTTTTTAGTTTGTCACTTTATGCGTAAGATCTGCGCGATTGGTTTAACACCACACTGAATATGTAATTCAACCTCTTTACCTTCAGCTCTTTTATTAGTTGATTCTTGACGGTATTTGACTTTCTAAAACCTATACTTATGAAACTCGGCATACTCAAAGCGGATACTGTCCGATCTGAATTGGTAAGGCAATTCGGTGAATACCCAGATATGTTTCGAGAAGTTTTGGTTGAAGCTGACCCTGACATTGAGTTACGCACCTATGAGGTTATGTTGGGAGAATATCCTGAAGATATTCATGAGGTAGATGGTTATATCATCACTGGCAGTAAGGCAAGCGCCTATGATGCTGCCGCTTGGATACTTAAACTTGGGCAGTTTATACGGCAATTACATCAAGAAAAGAAAAAACTTGTGGGCATTTGTTTTGGGCATCAAATGGTAGCGCACTTTTTAGGGGGTAGAACTGAAAAATCTGACAAGGGTTGGGGGGTAGGTATACACCAATCGATATTCACAGATAAGGCTGCTGACTATGGAAAAAAAGGAAATACGTTTAGTCTAGTTTGCAGTCATCAGGATCAAATAATCGAACCAGCTCCCCATAGTGTTATTCTTGCTAAAAGTGACTTCTGTCCTTACTCAATGTTGCAAATAGAAGATCATATTCTGACCTTGCAGGGACACCCAGAATTCAAACCTGAATTCTCTAGCTCACTCCTAGAACTGCGGCGAAACATTATTGGTGAGAGTTGTTTTGAGCAAGGTATAAGATCACTTAAGCAACCTACTGATGCCTCTGGAGCGGCGAAATGGATACTAGACTTCATTTCACTTCCTTCTGTTTAAAATAGACAATTTGAACACCTTATTACCGATCTCCTAATAGGGTAGGTCGCCAAAGATAGTAATTCGGTGCAGTTGCCGGTGCGCTGGGAAGTAGTCGTTTATGGGTTTGTGTTGGGTGCTGCGATTATCCCACAACGCGACACAGTTTGGCTCCCAACTGAAGCGGCAAGTGAATTCAGGTGTTACGAGGTGCTCGAATAAAAAATCCAGTATCGCTCGGCTTTCATTTTTCTTCATGCCCAGAATATGTGTAGTGAACAAGCTGTTGACAAAGATAACTTTCTTACCGCTCTCTGGGTGGGTTTGAATTACCGGATGCTCAACAGGAGGGTTGTCCTTAATTGCCTGCGCGAGCCTTTCAGGGCCACCTTCTTCCGCAAGGCTTTCTTTAAACCCATGGCGGAAATCGTGTACTGCAACGAGACCATCTAAAAATTGTTGCATGCTAACCGATAGGGCGTCGTAGGCGGTAGTTGCACTCGCCCAAAGTGTGTCGCCGCCACGATCTGGAATAATTTTTGAGCGAAGGAGTGAGCCGAGGGGCGGGTGTAGGCGAAAAGTCATATCGCTATGCCAAGCCTCGATCTTGGTCGGCTTCTTCTCAGTGCTTTCTAAGATTGTTATTTCGGGAAAACCTTCGACGGTTTCGTAGGCAGGATGGGTTTGTAACGGCCCAAAGGAGCCGGCCAACTCCTTTTGTTGGGCAGGGCTGATATCTTGGTTTCGGAAAAAAATCACCTCATGTTCGATAAGTAAGTTTCGGATTTTTTTATAGTCATGTATCGAAAGAGGCAGAGTTAGGTCGATGCCCTCGATTTCGGCGCCTAGTGCGCCTGACATTGGCTTAGGAGTAATCATGAAGTCTTCTCTAGCGGGCGAGGTCCTAAATCTGACTTAGGGCCTACAAAACCACCTTTTTAAACAATAAATATCGCCCCGTAATGAGTTTAAATCAGAAACAAAAGTCTTTACAGGAAACAACGGCTTTATCAGTCGAACAATTAATCATTTATGTAACTTTCAGCAGATATTGAGATTGTAAGGTAAACTAACATTAATCTTAAAGCACCAACCTTATTTTTTAGTTCTAGATAAATATTTTTAAACAAATAATTAATTTATATGCAATTTAGCCAACGCTTTATTTTGAGTCTTTCTTTATTAATGCATGCGCGATCAGCGTTTGCGGCGTCGATTGATCAAACCGTAGAGCTTTGGGTTGGTCCTCTTGCGGCAACGTTGTCTTCTATCGTTTTTTTTGAGATTAATTTCTTTGGCCAGATGGCGCCGGTTATCGTCCTATGGCTTGTGATAGCAGCGTTATTTTTCACTGTCTATCTGGGGTTCATAAATCTCCGTGGTTTTGGTTACGCGCTAAGAATTGTTAAAGGTGATTATAAGGATCCAAATGCCGACGGTGAGATCTCGCATTTTCAGGCGGTGTCTACAGCAATTTCAGGGACGGTTGGTATAGGCAACATCGGTGGAGTCGCTGTCGCAATCGGACTGGGTGGTCCAGGAGCGGCTTTTTGGTTATTCCTAGCAGGATTCTTAGGAATGTCCACTAAACTCGTGGAGTGCACGCTAGGTGTGAAGTATCGTAAAATAAATAAAGACGGATCGGTTTCTGGCGGTCCCATGTACTATTTGGAGATGCTGTTAACTGAGCATCAGTATCCCAGACTTGGTAAATTTCTTGGCGGTTTCTACGCGGTAGCGCTGGTTATTGGGTGTTTTGGAATTGGTAATATGTTTCAGTCTAATCAGGCTTATGTGCAATTTGTAAATGTAACCGGGGGGGATCAAAGTTTTTTTGGCGAGCGAGGTTGGCTTTTTGGAATGATTCTGGGAGTCACGATTGGGGTTGTCGTTATTGGTGGTATACGCTCTATCGCTAAAGTGGCAAGCAAGATAGTCCCATTTATGGGTATTCTCTACGTTGTTTCTGCGTTGGCGATTCTCATGATGAGTGCAGAGTATTTACCTGGTGCTATTGCTCTTATCATTTCTGATGCTTTCTCTTCGCAAAGTGCTACGGGTGGGATGGTTGGTGCGATGATAATTGGGTTTCAACGCGCCGTTTTTTCTAACGAGGCGGGGATTGGATCCGCGTCCATCGCTCATTCGGCGGTGCGAACCGATGAGCCTGCTTCTGAGGGACTCGTCTCTCTATTGGAGCCATTCATTGATACAGTTTTAATATGCACCCTCAGTTCCTTGGTCATCGTTGCTACGGCGTACCCTGCCGGATTAATGGAGACCGGGTTGGAGGGGATAGAGCTAACATCAGCCGCTTTCGAACACCATATCAGTTGGGCGCCCTATCCACTGGCGCTTGCCGGCCTATTGTTCGCCTTCTCCACCATCCTAGCGTGGTCTTACTATGGACTACAAGGGTGGCTATATTTGGTTGGCGATTCTTTAAAAGCGCAGCTGGTTTTCAAATTCGTGTTCTGCGGCTTCGTAATGCTGGGCAGTACGATTCAACTAACGGCTGTATTGGACTTTTCTGATGCGATGGTCTTCCTTATTTCAGTGCCTAATATAATCGGGTTATATTTTTTCGCCCCCATGGTTAAACGAGAGGTTTATCAATACCTAGATAAAATTCGCAGATCTTAGAATGGGTCCTAGTCATAGATAAAAATCTCAGTGGGATTCGATCCTAAAGCTACCGCGTTGAGCTATCGATTAGTGCGAGAGTCTTGCGGCCGCTGGGATATAGTGTTTGAATTAAAATGGGGTACTCGATTAAGTGATTGGGCTTATCATAGAAAACTTCTCCGACAACCAACCAACATTCCAAAAGGCAATACAAAACATCTCTTTCCCTAAAAGAGCTTTAGACTTTTGTCGATCCTCATACGCGCATGTTAGGAACTGCCTATAATATTTCGAAGATATCGTAAGCGACTTTCCCTTCAACTTGTTTAGATTTGCCGACAAACACTTTGTGATTTAACCAATCATATTCTTCGGATGAAGTGTTAAACATGGGTGTTACCCGCCAATACAGTCCGGAATCGCTGCGAGCTACCACACCCTTATAAGTCATGTATATAATTGCGCCGTCATCAGTCTCTAAGGTGATTCTGACATCTAGGCTGCTATGTCCCGAAACCTGGGTAATCCAGTCGGCGCCACCATCGTGAACGATGCCGACTAGTTTTTCACCTGCAAAAGACCCGCCGGTTACGGGAGCAATGGATGTGTGACCTGCATCGAGCTGCGGATCAACGTCCAGCAAAAGTTCCATTAGAAATTCAGATTCTAGATCGCTATCGGGCGATTGAGCAGTGGTCATAGGTATTACTCCAAATATTAAGAGTATTGAAGCGAGCATTGCTTTAGTCAGTCTTATGGCAGTTTTTCTCATTACTATTCTCCCTCTTTTAATGTTACGCATAATAATGCTTTTGCTTAAGAAGTCATAACTTCTTGCGTTCTAAACCTATTATCAAAGCGTTTAAGAATTGAAGGTAGGTAAAGTAGATCAAGGATTAGAGCCAATATAACAATTGGAACCAGCAACTTTGCCGATTGTTGAAAGTAAATCGTGTTTGCGAAAATTAGGACCGTTGTCCCCAAAGCGAGAACGAGCGTTGTTATCGTTAAGGCTGGTCCTGCGACTTTAATAGAATATGCGATCGCAACATCCTTAGACCTACCTTCACGTCGGCTTTCCAGATAATGGCTCAATATGTGGACAGTATCATCTACAACTAATCCAATGCTTATGCTAAATAACATCATGACGAACGGGTCTAGTTGGCCAACTAATAATGCCCAGAAACCAAAAACCATTGTCGCTGGCAGCAAATTTGGAATCACACTCAAAAGGCCAAAATAAATACTTTTGAATCCAAAGATCAGGCATAGAGTTATAAGCAGTAAACTGATCGAATATCCTTGTAACAATTCTATCGTAACGAGTTCGTCCATCCTCGCAAAGAGCAGCACGCCACTGCCATGAATAAGGTTTGCGGAACTAAATATTTTGGAGAAGTTTTCCGTAATAACGCTATCGAGATCTATCATTTCTTGATTGGACATTGAAGATGCATTTACTACAAAAGAAATAATTGAATTATCATCGTTAATAAAACTGGCTAACGGTAAATAGTTAGCCTCGACGGTGCGGTAGGCATTTAGGTAATTTTTATTCGTCTCTATATCTTCAGGAATGCGGAAAGTATCTTTCTTATCCTCACTGACGATTCTATTAATGGTTTTTAGTACCTCTGCCAAACTAATCACCGACTCGACATTCTGTTGGTTCGCAACCCATTCTGTAAATGCATCAACCTTTTTTAAGAAAAAGGGGTTAATAGCTCCCTCTCGAATTTTAGTATCAATCCCATAAGCAAGACTTAGCCCACGATTCATATTTTCGCTCACAGCATCGTAGTATTCGCTAATATCCGAGTCGGAGGCGATGAAGTCGAGGCGATTAAAATCGGTTTCGTTAAGCGGAAGTAAAAGTAATGTAACTAAGGCTAGAAAGGAGCAGCTTACAAATATGTTTCTATCATGTTGACTAGTAAAGTTTATAACTTTTTCTAATTGCGGTTGCAAAAAAGATACATTGGTTTTGGAACGCCCCGGCCCTTGAGTCGTTATTAGGGTTAATAGGGCAGGGAGCATCAGCAGCGTCAGTGCGTAAGCAAACACAATTCCCAGTGAAACAATTTGGCCGAAATCCTCTATCGCGGGAGAAGAGGACATATTGAGAGACGAAAAACCGATTGCCGTCGTTAATGCCGCAAGTGATATGGGCTGAAGATTGCAAGCCATGCTGAATGTAACTGCCTCTTCCTCAGATAGGCCTCTATTTAGAGCTTGTTTGAAGACGGAGATAATGTGGACGCTGTTCGCTACTGAGATAATAACAACGACCAAAGGAGCAATTACGGATATATTGTTGAAAGCGAAATTAAGATAACCCAATGCGCCGACGGTGCTAACAATCGTGAATCCTACATGGGAAAGGATACAAGCTCCTATCGTAAAGGATCTAAAGCAGAAGCAAATTACTAATACACAAAGTAAAATTACAAGAGGCATTAAGCGGGTAAGGTCGTCGAGCATGTCTTGTTGGCTGGATTGTTCGAGAAGCACTTCTGCATTCGCAAATAAATTGACGTTGGGGTTCGAAATTCTAAGTTCTTCTTGAAGGCTGATGATTGCGTCTGCGATCTCGAATCTTTCCAAATTTGAGGCGCTCTGCGTATCTACATTAATAATAGCAAATGTGAGGGCCCCACTCTGAGATAATAGATTGGTTGTCAGAAGTCGATCAGTTGTTGCAGCGTTGCCCAGATCGCTTAGTTCGCTGGCGGTATATTTGTCGAGTGACTTGATGAATAAGCGTTTCTGGGTCTCTGGAGAAATAAATTCAAGTATAGTAGTTATGCCGCGTGTTTTCGGTATTACGGTAAATTTCTCTTTAAGGTCTGAAATTGCGTTTAGCGTTGATCTATTAAAAATTGTACTGCCAGTATTGGCGACGAAGGCGAAGCGTATTTCTCCATTTGATGGGAAAGCCTTTTGCATCAAATCGAGTTCTTCGAGGTATGGATCACTCTCGGTTAGTAATGCGCTAAGCGAGGCATCAAAATTCGTTCGTAGAATACCGGTGGCAAATGAACAAGTTATAATTATAGCCAGCACTGCTAAAACAAATCGGTTGGTAACGATAAATTCGGCTATTTTTTTTGATAAAGATGATTTGTAGTTAGGAGAATTCACTGGATTATCACTATTTCTTCGGGGGCTAAATTTTTCAGTTCTAAAAATATCGAGGTCATTAGCTAGAACGACTAACCAATCGTAAGGATCTATTATTTCTTCGAGAGAGACCCTTTCTGCTGTGTCATAAAAAAGACGGCAGAAAAGATCCGGCGTCTTTGATTAAACGCGATTTATTATTCGTGTTAACTCTTATAGGTATTACATGAATGCTTGCACAACAGTGTTAGAATTCAGGCGAGTCATTTGCTAGGGTTTCTTGGTTAATCATTTGGTGCGAGTGCCCAGCTATAGCCTTGCTTGTGAGGATACCTATATAACTTTACCTATTTCGTAAAACGCTTTCCTATCTGTCTTAAGTATTAAATATAGCGACAAGGCAACCTTTGGAATCCGGGACTTCGTCCATGTCAACCGGTTCTCCAGCAAGAATTTTGTCTAAAGCGTCCTTAAGGTACCATTGACTAGCGTTGTTTCTCTGAGTTTCATATCCGAGTTGATCGTTGATCGGACCACGATATAAAACTTCTTTCGTCTTGGGGTTGATGACAAACGCTTCAGCGGTCCGTTCGACCCCCAAAGCCTTTGCTAACTGCTGACCTTCGTCTTTCATTATCGGAAAGTCTATATCAAATTCACTCGCCTCTTTCGCGATTCTCGGAATATTGTCCTGGATGTTTGAATTGAACATGGTGAAAGCAACGTTTTTATCCCTATATTCGTCACGAACTTCGCGATAGTTGGGTAATGCAATACGGGCAATTGGGCAACCCACGCCTTGGACGTAGAATACAGCAAGTTCATAGTTCTTATAGGTCTCTAGAGTGTGAATCTCGCCAAGATGGTCAGTAAGTTCGAACTCAGGCATCGACCGAAGCCAATCGTCAGCTGCGGCAGTGAAAGCTGAAATAGCGATAGCGCAAGGAAAGAATAGTTTGTTAAACCGCTTCATTTTTTGATTCCTTTGATAGTCCGCTTTAAAGTCAGTTCGACTCTAAAAAACTATGATAGAGGTGCCCCTCAGAATTAAGCGCAAATTGTACCGGAAATTTGGTCTTGCGCACAAAGTTTGGCGTGTCTCTCAGGGACTAACAGCAAATTTTATGCGACTAATGGAGGTTCAGGCCTCAATAAGAACTGAATCGTATCAGTTAAAGTTAAATTGCGCCATCAGATTTCCGAATAGTCTAACGCTAAATACTCGATATTTAATAATAAAAACAATGTATTGTATCTTTAAAAAGTTAGATCTAAAAATGGTTAAGACGTTTCGCCAAGAAACTATCTCAGTATATTCTGCTCATATTTAAATCAGCGCGACTAACGTGAGCCTTCTTGATTATTGGTTGGACTTGTATCCAAAACTACTAAATCAATCAATTTATTGTGGGCTGGTCACTCGTCAAAACTTTTCCGATTGCTTGGCTAAATTAAGATTCTTTCCCATGCCCTCCGTGATCGTAATGTGTCCTCTAATTCGATATAGTGAAGACCAACGTGTCCTGATCTTTCGGGTGATAAAGCATTATGTCGTTTTCTCCGATCAAACTTTATAACGAACTCGTGTTTAGTAAGCCAAGAGTCGTGATTTCAACTCTTCTTCTGATAGGAGCTTTTTTTGCGTGGCACGCTCAAGATTTCCGTTTAGATGCATCAGCCGATTCTCTGTTACTGGACAATGACCCCGACTTAGAGCTCTCGCGCGAAATTAGTGCCCGCTATGGTACTGGTGACTCGGTAATAGTTGCCTATACTCCAAACGGGGAACTTTTTGATAGAACAACGTTGGAAAGATTGGAGGGGTTACGCGAGGACTTGCTTGCGATAGATCGTATTGGAGCTGTTAATTCAATTCTCAATGTACCAATTTTTGGTGATACACCTCTCACTGGTATTTCGGAAGATTACTTAACGATTTTGGATGAAGAACAAAATCTTGAGTTAGCTCAAAACGAAATCATGACGAACCCTGTCTTTCAAAATGCGTTACTCAGTCCAGATGGGGAAACTGCAGGTTTGCTTGTGGGTTTTGAAATCGACGAGATTTCTACACGATTGTTATCTCGGAGGACTGAGCTCCAGCGACAGCAGCTCTTGGGGAAGCTCTCGCCGGAAGAACGTATAGAGCTGGAAAGAATAGGAAAAGAATACGCTGAATATAGCGTTATATTCGCAGATCGGCAGCATGAAATAATTAGCAGCATTCGCGAAGTATTAGATAACTACCGTGATGATGCGGAGATTTATCTTGGCGGTGCTCCCATGATTGCCGACGATCTGGTCACATTTGTTCAGGCTGACTTACGCACTTTTAGTATTGCTGTCGTTTTGCTTATCATTTTTGCCTTGGGAATGATTTTCCGAAAATTACGTTGGGTTGCAATGCCGTTAGCGTGTTGTGCCGTTGCTGGCATTATTATGGTTGGCATGCTCGGCCTCATGGACTGGAGAGTGACAGTCGTTTCCTCAAATTTTATCTCTCTCTTATTAATTATTACTATTTCTCTAACGGTGCATCTGATAGTGCGTTATCGGGAATTACGTGCGACTCGACATTTTAGTAATCACGACAAGTTATTGCGTCACGCTGTTAGAAGTATGTTTCGCCCGTGCTTATATACGGCGCTGACTACAGCCGTTGCCTTTGGTTCGCTGATCGTCAGTGGGATACTGCCAATCATTACATTCGGTTGGATGATGATGATGGGTGTTGGAACAGCCTTGGTGGTAGTTTTTCTGCTATTCCCATCGATAATGGCCAGTTTGAAAGTGGACAACACGAATTTGTCTTCTGGCTTGCGTCTAGATTTGACTGGTGCGCTAGCGGGGTTTACAGATAAGTTTAAAGGTAATGTGCTGATTCTCTACTTTTTAATTATAGTTTTCAGTGTTTTGGGCCTCACTCAACTGCGGGTAGAAAATAGTTTCATCGATTACTTTCGAGAGGGCACTGAGATTTATCAGGGCATGTCACTTCTAGACGACAAGCTGGGTGGTACTCTCTCGTTTGATGTCATTGTCGATCTCCCGCAGGAAGAAGACGATTTCGGTCAAAGTTTTGACGATGGATTTGGAGATTCCGCTGACAACGATGCGTACTGGTTTACAGCCCCCAAAATGGCTCAAGTTGAAGCGATTCATAATTATCTGGATGATGATCCGCAAACAGGTAAAGTGCTGTCTTTCGGATCAGTTATTCAGCTTGCAAAAATTTTGAATGATAACGAGCCGATTGATGGATTGCTATGGGCGATCCTTTATAGTCGAATACCAGAAACTCTGAAAGATACGGTACTTACGCCTTTCGTTTCTGTTGATGATAACCAACTTCGGTACAATGTCAGAGTTATTGAATCTGCAGAAAATTTGAACCGAAATGAATTATTACTGAGAATTGAAGAGGGTATAGAAACTGAATTTGGATTTTTAGATGAAGAGGTTCAGCTTAGTGGGATCTTGGTTATGTATAACAATGTTCTTCAGAGCCTATTTCAATCGCAAATATTAACCATAGGCGTAGTAATGTTTGCGATAATGCTTATGTTTTTAGCACTTTTTAAGTCCTTATCAATTGCGCTTATCTGCATTATTCCCAATGCTATTGCGGCCGCGGTGGTTCTAGGAATTATGGGGTGGCTGGATATTCCGTTGGATATAATGACAATTACAATTGCCGCAATATCGGTTGGTATCGGCGTTGATAATACTATTCATTATATGGAGCGATTTCGCAGAGAGTACGTTCGTTTTGGGAATTATCGAGAGACTATGTTTTTTTGTCATAACAGTATCGGGCGAGCAATGTATTTTACCTCCATGACAATTGTCGCAGGATTTTCGATTCTTTCGCTCTCAAATTTTATTCCTACGATTGTGTTTGGTTTGCTTACAAGCTTTGCGATGCTCGTCGCGTTGGTGGGTTCCTTAACGCTCTTGCCGCAGCTACTAATAACGTTTAAGCCACTTGGAGCGGAGACCCGATAATTGAACCTTTGTCGCTAACGGTTGCAGAGGATAGGCTTGGTTCTCCTTTGCAGGGAAAGAAAAACGAGATAGAAACTAAATTGCCAGATAATCTAACAAAAAAATTGATAAAAGTTATCTTCCTGAGCGGCTCTCTAAGTCTGCTTCTAGACTGCAATGGAGAGCTCAAAACGGCCGAGGAAAAGACTGTCGTTGATATATTTATGGAAGATCCAGAAGCGTTAGGTAGGGGTCAGGCTTTGTTTGAGGGCAGTTGTGCTAACTATTGTCATGGTAAAAATCAAACAGCTGACAAAGAGCAATTCCTGTTTGACTGTGATTGGAAGCACGGAGGAAGTGATCAGGAAATATTTGATATTGTCACTGCCGGTATTCCAGAGACAACTATGATCGGTTTTGGGTCGAACTTTCCGGATGGAGATGATGACCTATGGAAAATTATTGCTTTCTTGAGAGTAAAACAAGAGGCATGTATCTAACTAGTTTTAACAAGCAACAGGAGAAGTTAATGGATTTTAGTGCATCTGATGAAGAAGGGAAGGGAATAAAAGGGCCGCACTCGCCATCTTTTATGGAAGAAAAGTTATTTAGATCGAGATCGTTAACTATCTTTGGCGAAATTAACGAAAAATTAGCGAGATCAGTGACTGAACGCTTATTAGCGCTGTCTTCTGAGAATAGCGACCCGATCTTTTTGTATGTTAGCTCTCCAGGCGGGCATGTTGAGTCCGGTGATGTAATTTACGATATGATCAAGTTTATAAAACCAGAGGTAAAAGTGATAGGAACAGGTTGGGTCGCCAGCGCCGCGACTACAATTTATCTGGCTGCCGACAAAGGAAGCCGATATTCACTACCTAATACGCGTTTCCTCATTCATCAACCTTTGGGGGGGTCTAAGGGTGATGCTACCGATATTGCTATTCAGGCAGATCAAATAGTAAGAACAAGAGCCCGCATAAATCAGCTAATTGCTGGTGAAACAGGGCAGTCAATCGAGAGAGTTACAGAAGATACAGATAGGGATTTCTGGATGAGTGTAGATGAAGCAATTGAATACGGTATTGTCGGAAAGGTAATTTCCTCAATCGACGAAATACAATGAGAGCCTTTACCAGGCTAAGATTAATTGGATGTGGTCGTTTTTCTAAAAATCACTTGCTGGTCTTTGGTCAAAAGACAAATAACCATATAGTTTGGTTTGCAACTTAATGCGGAGACGACTGCAGTATCTTCACTAATAACTTGAGCCTGCGCAATACCAGTGACACCGATATATTCAACTTCGACTGTCGCTATGTTGCCTGCCACTTTTGCGGATTTACTCTGCCAAACGAACCCCATCGATTCAATTTGGGAAATTGTCATCACTGAATTTTCAACTTCGATGAGTACTTCAAATAACGATCCATCGGCAACCCAGCTCCCCTCCCAAACTTGTTCTGAGAAAACTTGGGCATATAGCTCTGCTTGAACTATGAAAAGCGAGCTTATAAAAACAACCAGGACTGTGAGTTTGTTGGATGGCAATGCGTACTCCGAATAGTTTTCGATAACTGACGTACGAGAGAATCTCGAATATTGATCCCGATTTAATCGCTAATATTTCATTTCATAACCATTACATCTTGGCCTTTGTAAAGCTGATAAACAGTAAAAAGAAAAAGTCAGGCAGGTCAACCTTGTTTACTTAATTCGGTTTCCTCTTACAAGGCAGCGTAGGCGTGTTGTTAAAAAAAATTCAAACTTTTGCAACTGTAGCGCTAGTGGACAGGTCATGTTTTCTTATCGGGAGGTCCCTTATGCGCTGTCCAGTAAGAATGTAAATCGCGTTGGTTATCGCTGCGGCAATAGGGGGAGTGGCCGGTTCCCCAAGGCCTCCTGGAGCTTCGCCAGACTCGACAATGTGAACTTCTATATCGGGTGAAGAGGCCATCCTCACCATCTCATAGTCTGGGAAGTTGCCCTGATGAACGCGTCCATTCTCAATGCTAATTTCCCCATACATGGCCGCTGACAATCCAAAAATAATTCCACTTTCAATTTGTGCCTCTACCGTGTCTGGATTTACCGCCCACCCGCAGTCAATTGCACAAGTAACTTTATGTATTACTGGCTGATCATCTTCGCTCATAGACACTTCTGCGATTTCTGCCACGAAACTACCGAAACTTTCTTGCACCGCAATACCCAAAGCGTGTCCTTCTGGTAAGTCTCTTCCATAGCCAGCAGATTGTGCGGCAACTTCGAGGACTTTGCGATGGCGTGGGTGTTGCTGCAGGAGATCCATGCGAAATTGATAAGGATTAATGCCAGAGCGGTGGGCAAGTTCATCGACAAACGATTCGGTGAAAAAAGTTTGTTGAGAGTGATCTACGCTGCGCCATGCTGCTATTGGCACGTGTGTTCTTCCATCAACTACATGTATCGACTGATTTTTTATAGCGTAGGGAATATGAGCCGCTCCGGGTGTTTGAATTGGTCCTGTATATTTGTTTTCCCATGCAGTTACTTTTCCATTGGAATCCAATGATGCTCTGAAATTACTGTGCACTGCAGGTCGGTAATAATCTTGTTGCATATCATCTTCACGGCTGAAAATCGTTTTGATTGGCACGTCAAATTCTTTTGCAATCAGTGTCGCATGATCAATCATATTCCAGTTAAAGGGAAGACGGCGGCCATACCCGCCGCCACAGTATGTCTGATGGAAAGTAACGCTGTCCTCAGCCAGTCCCGCAATACTTGCAACTCTCCCTCTCATTGCCAAGGCGTCTTGGGTGCTAGTCCAGAGGTCAGCAGTGTCACCTTTGATATGAACAGTACAGTTCATTGGCTCCATCGCGGCATGTGCTAAATAAGGTACGCGATAATTTGCTTCAATTGTGTCGGCAGCTGATTCAATTGCGGAATTTGTGTCGCCGATCACCATATCTTCGCTGCCGCTGCTATTGGCAAGTTCTTGATCAAATCGATTTGCAATATCTAGACTTGAAGTGCTGTCATTATCAGACGCCTCAAACTCTGTGTTCACTAGCGCAAGTGCCTTCTTTGCTCTCCAATAGTTATCGGCAACAATGGCTACGGAATCTTCTAGTTGGACCACTTTCTTTATGCCTCTTTGTGATAATGCTTTGGTTGCATCTACAGAGATTAATTTAGTCCCAAATACGGGCGCCAGCCTGATCGCGGCATACAACATATCATCAGCATGAGCATCCAGGCCGAATATGGCAGAACCATCGACTTTTGCTGGGATATCATTACGCGAAATCGCTTTTCCCATGATTTGAAATTGGGACCGATCTTTGAGTATGGGCTCCTCAGTGGGTTCCAATAATGAAGCATCATCGGCCAGCTCTCCATAACTAAACGATCTTCCTGAGGGATCGTGATGGACGTGGCTCAATTTAGTAGTCAACTCATCTATCGAGACGTCCCAGCGATTGGCAGCGGCTTGCAGTAACATTTGCCGGGCAGCTGCGCCCGCGGGACGCATACCGTATTCACCAGTAAATCTAATTGAGGCGCTACCGCCAGTGGTTTGTAAATTCATTATTTCTACTACAGTAAATGCAGAAGTATTAACCAGCCCCATTAAGAAGTTAGGTACTCCAAATTCAGAAGCAAACCCTTTGAGCATATCTCCGTTAGCGAACAGATCTATTGCTGGCGCTTGCTCAATATTTACGTCTTCCCAATTTGCGTCTAATTCATCAGCTACCATCATGGATAATGACGTATGAATTCCCTGCCCCATTTCTGAATGCGGTACATAAATCGTGATTCTGTTCGAAGGTTCGATTTTTATAAAAGAGGTTATAAAGCGCTCAGTATCCTGAACCATCTCATTGTTAGCTCGACGGTGCCGAGTTGGGCGACTTGCCGAGTATCCAATCAATACTCCTCCCCCAACCAATGCGCTAGATAGTAAGAAATTTCTTCTATTTATTTTCATTTTTGGCTCCTTATGCACTCGCCAGTGCATGTATTGCTTTTCTCACGCGAGGATATGAGCCACAACGACAAATATTGGTAATGCCAGCATCAATTTGGGCGTCGCTGGGGTTAGGGTTCTCGGCAAGAAAAGACGACACGGCCATAATCATTCCAGATTGGCAGTAACCACACTGAGGGATTTGATGATCAATCCATGCCCGTTGAACAGCTGCAAGATTAGGTTTAAAAGAATTTTCCGCACCAAGTGCGACCGCTAATCCTTCAATAGTCGTGATTTTTTGTCCTTCAACTGCTGAAACAGGAGTTACGCAGCTGCGAACCGCCTTGCCGTTTACATGGACCGTGCAGGCTCCGCAGGAAGCAATTCCGCAGCCAAATTTTGTTCCAGTTAACCCAATTTCGTCGCGTATCGCCCACAGCAAGGGCATTTCAGGTTCTATATCGAGAACGTGCTCTGTACCGTTTACCTTTAGCTTCGCCATGCTGTTTCTCCCCCTTCATTAGACAAGCATTTACGTTTAAGATCGTAACATACTGCAGTCCTATCTATGCCTTTCTCCGGGTGCTTTATCGTCCGCTCTAAGCTAAGCATTATAGGGATGACAATACTACGGTTACTTATTTAATTTAGTTTGATATGAGTTAACAATTTAGACTGTGCGAAAACACTTTCTAAAAAAACTTGAAGTTGCCTACCATGGAATTTAGCTACAGCCCTTTAGAAACAGTGATTACCAATGAAGAGGTTGCCAAGGCTCTTCCTAGGGTTTTAGAGAGGCTCAATGCCAAGCGCATTTTATTAATGGCATCCTCTAATTTAAGCGAGAGTACTCAGCAGTTTAGTGAGCTAAGGAACTCGATAGGGAATCATCAGGTTGATCTTTTCGATAGCATTGGAACGCACTCCCCTCGGGGGGACGTGCTTCAAGCTTTGAAGTTTGCTCGAGACTTTGATCCAGATTTATTAGTCTCTCTGGGAGGGGGCTCAATAATTGATGCAACGAAGGCGGTTCAATTAGGTATTGATCAAGGAATCACGAATCAAAATCAGATGCTGTCCTACGCAAAAATGGCGGATGGTTCATGTGGGCCCCGATGGGGGGATGTTAATTTTTTTACTGATCAGTCCAAAATACGACAAATCGCCGTGCCGACAACCCTTTCCGGCGCTGAATTTAGTAATAACGCCGGAATTTTAGACTCGAAGAATTTTACTAAGGAGGGTTATTGGGGGCCAAGGCTGTGCCCACAAGCAATTATCTATGATCCATTTTTGTCAGTTAAAACTCCTGAGTGGCTTTGGTTATCAACTGCTATTAGGTCGCTAGACCATGCTATCGAGGGTTTTTGCTCAGTAAATGCTTCGCCTTACTTAGACGTTCATTTCCTCAAAGCAATAGAGCTCTTCGCCTCTTCCTTGCCTATGGTCAAATCTAGAACTGCTAATATAAATGCGAGATCTTTAAACCAGCAGGCCGTTTGGCTAGCATGCTGCGGTTTGGGAAAAGTTCCTCATGGTGCGAGCCATGGCATAGGTTACATTCTAGGTAGTTACTGTGGCGTGCCGCACGGATACACTTCATGCGTTATGCTGCCAGCTGTTCTTGATTGGAATAAAGAGGAATTTGAGCATCAACAAAAGCCAATTGTCAAAGCCTTGGGGCAGACAAGCATAAGCGCTGGCAGGGCGGTTAGAAGCTTAGTGGAAAGTCTTGGATTGCCGTCGACTTTGCAGCAAGTTGGAATCCGAGAAGAGCAACTAGACGAAATTGCGGTTCGGGCAATCAAGCATCCTGTTGTTCGGACTAACCCGAGATCATTGCAGACTGAGGAACAAGTGTTGGAGATATTAAATCTTGCTTGGGAATAAAGAGTTTTGGGCGAGAAGACTTAAGTAAGAGGCATGGGCGATGGGGCGCGCTCTATTTATTAGGAGCGAATTTTTGCAAAAAAAAATGAAAAATAATTTATGTATCACCGTATATTAAGAATAGTTGTGTTTATATTTGGATCTTGGGCTCAGGCAACGCTTTCTCAAATTGACCAAAAAGAAACTGATTTTATAAGATTTTTTGCTGGACAAGAGCAATGGAGCGGGAAGCTTCAAACCGCGATAGTGTCGTATCAAAATTCATTTGGTGTGACTGTAAATTTAGTGTCGGCCGTTCATTTAGCTGATATTTCATATTACGAACAATTAAATGATTATTTTAAGACACAAGACTTGGTTTTATATGAATTAGTCGCTAATTCTGATGAAAGGCCAGGGCCGAATTCAATGGTGAGCGATATGTCTCCAATCACCCTTATGCAAAGAACTCTTGGCAATATATTGGAAATTAGTTTTCAGCTTGAGCAAATAGATTATTCTCCAGAGAATTTTAGGCACGCAGATTTAAATCCGGTAGAGCTCTTTGAAATTATGACAGAAAAGGATCAAAACTTTTTCACCGCTTTTCTTAGTCTTGCTGTTTCTCAAATAGCCGCTGATCAATCCAGTGATGAGACCGGGTTACCACGAACGTCACTGACCATAATGTCTCTTTTTAGAGCACTAATTTCTGAGGATCGTGTTGCTTCTCTGAAATACTTGTTTGCTGAAGAGCTGGGGAGGTCGGGCGGTTTGAGTTTATCTCCAGAAATAGAAAACCAGCTCACGATTTTAGGTGATAGGAATTTAGCGGCTATTCGGACTCTCGAAAACGCCTTAGAGCAGTCAGCGGACAAAATTATAACGATTTTTTTTGGAGCGGCTCATATGCCCGGGCTTGAAAGAGCGCTTATCACTGACTTGGGGTTCGAGGAAGAGGAAAAGCGTTGGATTACCGCATGGGAAGTGCCCTAGAGGATATCTTTGATACTTAATTCGCTAAGAAGCACTCAAATATAGCCAAGTAAGGTTGACTAGTGCGCTATTTACAGGAGAATAGGCAAACTATTTCTCAGCTGGGGCGCTGTTTGTGGAGAAGGGATTTAGGGCTTTATGTAAGTTGCCGAGAATTTTCCAAAGGATGTAAGCCCCATTGTTAAATATATTGTGGTTGTGAATTATTAAAAGGTTGAAATTTTATGAAAAAATTAGTGAGCGGTTGGTTGGCTTTGTCTCTGTTGGTTTTGGTTGGCTGCGCCGCTAGCACACCACCAGCGGTTGGTGTTTGGGGTGTTGAGATGAACACGCCTTTAGGGGCTCTTCCAGCTACCTTGACGATAAATGCTGACGGTAGTGGTCTGATGGCAGCTGAAGGACTCGGTGAAGCACCAATCTCTGGGATTACCTTTGACGGCAATTCGTTAGCCTTTCAAGCGGAAGTTGACGCGCAAGGCCAAAGTCTTACGCTTGATTTTACAGGTTCTGTTGACGGCGACTCCATGAATGGTGAGTTTGGAAGTGATTTCGGCGCTTTCGGTGTTTCTGGCGATCGACAGTAATATCTATGGTTATGAAGGGGCCTACAGGCCCCTTCATCGCTTTTCGGATTTAGATGACACTGAGCTTCAAATCTCGGTTAATTTTCTCTAGATTTCGTTTGGCGTTAGGACTTTCCGGATGAACGTCTATCAAACTTTCGAACGCATTTTTTGCTTTGCTTAGCTGATCTTGCTGCAAATATACCAACCCTAATCCCGATAATGCGCCGAAATGTCGAGGCTCTAATGCCAAGACTTGCTGGATATCTGCTACTGATTCTTCGAAGTTGCCGAGCACATAATGAAGTG
>MDSW01142608.1_pt1 | contig 18427 bp, 15 predicted proteins | sample 811171 | NCBI WGS metagenome assembly MDSW01 (sample SAMN05326641, study PRJNA326480) | marine metagenome | isolation source: seawater | place: Atlantic Ocean: North West | collected 2012 | reverse complement strand
TTTATCTGCCATGCCAGCATAATAGTCATAATATTCTGCAATATAGTTTGCTTGCTTTTTTGTTTCTCTAAATAATTTTCCGGTATCAATAGTTTCAATTTCCCCAAGTAACTCAGCATTCTTTCTAAGTTTATCTGCTATCGCTCTTAAATATTTAGCTCTTTCTCTTGGTAACAATTTCGGCCATTCTCCTTCAAATGCTTTCTGTGCTGCTTTCACAGCTCTATCAACATCTTTTTCACTTGCTTCAGGAACCACAGCCCATGGCTTATTATTTTCAGGATTTAAAGATTCAAAAGTTTTTTTCGTATTAGAGTCTACCCATTCTCCATCGATAAACATTTTATATTCTTTAAGCTTGGTCATAATTTTTATCAACGAAATCCTCTATTACCTTGTTGAACTCTTCTTCACACTCAATATTACAAAGATGCTTTCCATTAGTTATTTCAATATATTTTGATTTATTAATTTTATTAGATAAATTCTCAGCCATTTGTGGAGTTGATCCTACGTCATATTGACCAGTTGTGACAAGTGTATTTGTTTTAATATCCTCTAATATTTTATCATCATCTTCATAATTAACGAATAGTTTATATGCTTTAATCAAGTTATTAATGTCATTTTCATCCAACATTGAATAAATTTGATCATACATGTTTTTATTATTTTTTATATAATCTTCAGAAAACCATCTTCTTATAGCTCGATCTTTTGAAGCAGGCCTATCAGTTTTAATGAGTTCGAACCTATTTTGAACAATTCTATTTTGATCCTCTGATCTTTTATAAATTGAACCATGCAAAACTAAAGAGCTCAATCTATATCCATGAATTGATGCGAAATGTCTCGCGATTAATGATCCAAGTGAAAATCCAACTAAATGTATTTTATCAATTTCTAATTCATTAATTAAATTTAAAAGCTGCTTATTAAAATCTTCAAAATTTAATTGAGTTTTTTGCAAAGGGGTTTTTCCATGGCCAAGCAAGTCATAGGTTAATATATTATGATTTTTAAAAAAATTTAATTGAGGTTTCCAAATATCTTTTGTTAATCCAACGCCATGAATGAAAACTATAGGAGTTGATTCATTTACTTTGCGATATATATAATCTGTATAATACTTTTCAGAAGTAGTTGGCATAGATCAATTCTCTATACCCATTTCCTTCATATCCTGGTATCTGTCACCAGTTCTAGCATGAGCTCTTCCAGATGAAGCGCCTCCTATAGCAACAACAATTTCATTTTCATTAGGAGCATCGTGAATGGTAAATTCGTGAGTAAGATAATAAGGTCTTAAACCTGCGTCTGTTTTATGCATCATTGGTAATGCAATTTTAGATCCAGCAGCCCCTCTAGTATTTGTAAAACTTAAATAAGATGTTCCTCCAACAGCTTCCCTAAATTTATTTCCAAATCTTAAGGTATGAATAAAAGCAGAGGCGTGTTCTATCTCTCCATTTAAACCAACCATCGCAGCCTTACCGTATGCTAATATTTTATCTCCAGAACCTATTTCTTTTATTAATTCTGGAACTAAAATATTCCCAATTTTAGGTGCCAGGTCTAAAATTTCAGGTCTTAGATTTTCAACAAACCCCCTTCCTTGCCAAGGGTTATCAATAACTGCTGCGACAGAAACAAGTAGCACAGGCTCCTTGGCCTCCTTACCTCCTTCAATAAAAGTTTTATCTACAAATTTTGTCAATTTTCTTAAATTTAATTTCATTTTTTAATTTTATGTTTGAAACTATCTTTTCTAAAACTGTACAAGGCTTTAGGATCTACATCAACATCTATTACTACTGGTTTATTTATCTTTAGAGCTGACTTTAATACTTTTGCAATTTCAGATGTTTTTTTTACTTTAAATCCTTTTGCTCCATATAATTCAGCTATTTTATCAAAGGGAGGACTACTTATATCTGCGCCTATATACCTTTTTCCAAAAAAATCTTTCTGATAAGCTTTTTCTGCACCCCAACTTTTATTGTTCATTACTATAGTGATTGTATTAATTCCATATTCAACTGCGGTACTAAGTTCAGAAATAGTCATTCCAAAACCACCATCACCCATTAAACTAATAACATTCTTATTCGGTTTTGCTAATTTTACACCTAAACCGCAAGCAAAAGAAAAACCAACTAAACCAAAGTCTAAAGGTGTAAATAAAGAGGGTGGGTGATAGTATTCCAACGCATCTGTTGCTTGCAGACATAATGTGCCAGCATCCAATGTTATTGCTGAGTTTTTTGGCAAAACTTTTCTTATCTCTTTATATAGTTCCATCGGTTGTATTAGTTTTTTTTTTATTTTTTTTTTAGATGATCTTTTAAGCTTAAAATTTAATTTATTTTCTTTAAATTTTTCAGCCCATTCTTTGTTTTGATATTTTATATTTTTATTTTTTAACTTTTTAAAAAGAATTTCTGTTGTCTTTGCTGCATCAGCATTAATCCCAACCTCAACTGGAAAATATTTTCCGAGCATACTTTTATCAATTTCAACTTGAATAATTTTTGCATTTTTATTTAGATTCTCATAAGAATAAAATGTTGAATTAAAACCAAGCCTGGTCCCTAGAGCAATTATAACGTCAGCGCCCTTACAAAGATTAGTAGCCAATCGATTTCCTCTTGGACCCATTTGACCCGCATAAAGTCTGGTATTAAATGGGATGGCGTCCCCATGTCCCGCAGATGCTACAATTGGAAAATTTAATAATTTAGACAATTCTATTACTTTTTTATATTTGGAATTATATTTTATTCCCGCCCCAACAATTATTATCCCTCTCTTTGAATTTGAAATAATCTGAACTGATTTATGTATTAATTTTTTTTTTGGATATTTATTACAGGTGTTTAAAAAGGATTGCTTGTTTATATTTATATTATAATAGGATTTTTTTGACAAAATATCTCTTGGAACATTTATACATACTGGTCCTCTCTTAGGAAGCATAGATACTTTAAAAGCTTCACTAAATAGTTTTGGAATATATTCAGCTTTTTTGATAGTATATGTTTTTTTTGTAACTGGATTAAAAAGAGATTGTTGATCAACTCCTTGAAAAGCATCTTCTAACTTGTCTTTGGTTGAATACAATCCTGCTATCGCAACTACAGGAGAGAACGCGGCGTTTGCTTGGGCTAAGCCAGTCACAAGGTTTGTTGCGCCAGGTCCATTTTGACCAGCTAGAATTACACTAGGTTGATTAGATGCTCTAGCGTACCCATCTGCCATGTGTACACCAGTTCTTTCATCTCTTACTCCTATAAATTTTATATTTCTTTCTTTATATAAAGCATCAAATATTTCCATTGTAGCAGAACCAATTAGTCCAAACACATGTTTTATTTTTTCTTTTTTTAATGATTTGACGGCAGCTTCGCCGCCAGTAATTTTTTTTTGGATTTTTTCACGAAACTTTTTTTACTTCTGAATTTAGATCATCTTTAAATTTAGGCATAACTTTTTCCGTAAATAATTTTATACTTTTCATACAGTCTTCATGTTTAACTCCTGGAAAGTTTGACCAAACTTGAAGATTTTGAAGATTAAGCTCTGATTTAAGCTCATGAATTTTTTCAATTACATATTCAGGAGTTCCAAATAACATATTTCTTTGATGTAAAAATTCATAATTTAACAAATCTAATTTACCTTTTGTTTCAGGGAGTTCCTCTCCTGGATCCATATGGTTTCCCAAACCTCGCCAGTGGCACACCCAACGCATATAGTTTACCATGTGTTCACCAGCTTTCTCCTTTGCTTCTTCCATTGTATCAGCTACAAACATATCCCTGACTAGTGTAACACCCTCTCCTAGTTGTACATTCCTCTTTTCGCTTTCAGATTTAGCATTTTTATAAGCTTCAAATTTTAATTTTAAAGATTTGACAGTAGGTATCCACATTATAACATTAATATTGTTTTGTGCAGCCCACTCTATTGATCTTATACCATCTACTACCTGATGTATTGGTGGGTGAGGACTTTGAAAAGGCTTTGGAACTACACTAATTTTTTTTATTGTATTATCTTTTAAATTTATAAATTCCTCGCTCGGAGGACTCATGTCATGTTGCCATACATGGTTTGGATGAGGGTATGTATAAAATTCACCTTTATGGCTAAAAAACTTTTCAGTCCAAGCTTTTTTTAAAATCTCTAATGTTTCAGAAAACAATCTAAAATTTTTGGCCTGATCTTTAAGATCGGCCTCTTTATTAAGATTAATTGCTTCTCTTCCATAAATTCCTCTTGCAACACCAACTTCTACACGGCCTTTAGATAATTGATCTAGTGTTGCAATATCCTCAGCTAGTCTTATAGGATTATGAAAAGTAATTACATTTGCCGCTTGTCCTATTCTTATATTTTTTGTTCTTGCTGCAGCATCAGCTCCTAGCATTAAGGGGTTGGTGCAAGACTCCATTCCTTCGTGATTAAAATGATGTTCAGTAAACCAAATAGAATTCCAATTATTTTTATCACAATATTCCGTAATATCCTTCGTTTCATCTAATAGTTGAGAATAAGGTTTATGTGTCCAATTTGTTGTATTACAGAAATAACCAAACTTCATTAAGCCTCCTTTAAATATGCTTTAAAGACGACCGATCCCACTTTCGTTCAAATTAAGATAACAAACGACGAGTTATGTATCGCTATTTTTAATGTTAATTTAACTGGACTAAATAATCAATATATATTTAATCTATATTTTTATACAATTTAAATACTTATTATGAAGCAAAATAAAGTAGAAGTTAAATTTAAACAAAGCAAGAATCCCAGAATCGGTTTAATTGCTTTAGCTACAGATTTTGTAATTGAAAGGGACTTTATTAATGTGATCAAAGAAAAAAAAATCGATTTTTTTGTAAATAGAATTACATGCTATAATCCTTTAAATAGTAAAAATCTTATAAAGATGTCGCAAAAAGTAACTGAAGTCAGCAAAGATATACTTCCAAATGAAAAAATAGATTGTATGGTTTATGGTTGCACTTCAGGAACAATTGCAGCTGGCTTTAATTCTATAGAAAAAAAAATTAAAGTAGCTAAACCTGATACTAAAGTTACAACACCTAGTACGGCAGCAGTTAATGCGTTAAGAAGATTAAAAATTAAAAAAATTTCTGTATTCACGCCTTACTCAAAAAAACTAAATAATGAAGTAATTAATTTTTTTGTGAGTGAAAATTTTGAAATTACATCTAATGCGTATTTTGATATAAAATCAGACTCCGATATTTGGAAAGTAGACCAGAATCATCTTTACAATACTCTATCCAAGCTAGATCTTAAAGGAGCAGATGCTTTGTTTGTTTCTTGTACAGCTCTTCCTGTATTATCAATTATAGACAAACTAGAAAAAAAACTTAACAAAATTGTTTTATCAAGTAACCAAGCGCTTATTTGGGATACTTTAGAAAAAATTGGTCAAAATAAATCTATTGAAGGTTTTGGAAAACTTTTTAAAGGAAACTGATGTTATTTTCTAAAGATGAATATAAAGAAAGATTAAAAAGAGTTCAAAATTCTATGCAGCAAAAAGGAATAGAATTACTTATTTCTCAAGATACCAACAACATGAATTATTTGACCGGATATGATGCCTGGTCATTCTATTATTCACAGTGTGTAATAGTACACGTAAATGCTGACGAACCCCTTTGTTTTGTACGAGCTCAAGATGCAGGAGGGGCTTATATTAAAACATATTTAAAAAGAGAAAATATTATTGTTTATGAAGAAAAGTATATTCACACATGGCCAATGCATCCTTATGACTCTCTAATTCAAGTAATAAAAAAAAATAAATGGGATAAATTGAATATAGGTGTAGAAATGGATACTCATTATTTTACAGCTTATTGTTACCAAAAATTAATAGATGGTCTTCCTAATGCAAAAATTAGAGACTCCGAAAGATTGGTTAATTGGGCTAGACTTATAAAATCTGAAGCAGAAATTGATTTAATGAAAGGAGCTGCTTTAATTTCAGAAAGTGCGATGAAAGTTGCATTTGATTCAATAAATCCAGGAGTAAGACAATGCGATGCAGTAGCTGAAATACAAAAAGCCCTTTTTAATGGAACTCCAGAAATAGGTGGAGAGTACGCAAGTATAGCTACCCTATTGCCAACTGGAAAAGGAACTTCAGCTTCGCACTTAACAGCAAATGATGAAAAGTTTAAAGATGGAGAAGCCACAATTATTGAACTTTCAGGAGTAAACAAAAGATATCATTGCCCAATGGCGAGGACTATTCAGCTAGGAAAACCTGATCAAAAAAAAATTGACGCCATGAAAGCTACAAACGAAGCTTTAGACGCAGGTATTGAGTCAGCTAAACCTGGTAATACAGCTGACGATGTCGCTAAAAAATTTTGGGGAGTTTTAGATAAATACAATATTAAAAAAGAGTCGAGAACTGGTTATTCAATTGGAATAGGGTATCCACCAGATTGGGGCGAGCATACCTTAAATATATATAAAGGAGATAAAACAATTTTACATCCAAATGTATGCTTTCATATGATTGCAGTTATGCAGTTTGGAGATTGGGGAGTAGAAGCATCAGAATCTGTAAGAGTAACTGAAAAAGGAAGTGAATGTTTTTGTAATTTTTCAAGAGAATTGCATATTAAATAAAATTACTTGAGTTATTTCAATATTAATGTTTTAAAAACGTCGTATGCCAAATAATAAAGAATTTGTAAAATTTGAAAAAGTTGACAAAAGTTATGATGGAAAATTACTTGTTGTAAAAGATTTAAATTTAAATATTTCAGAGGGTGAGTTTGTAACTATGCTTGGTCCATCAGGTTCAGGAAAAACAACTTGCCTAATGATGTTAGCAGGTTTTGAAACTCCAACAAATGGTGAGATATACTTAGATAATAATCCTATTTCAAACATTCCTCCTCATAAAAGAGGCATTGGTATGGTTTTCCAAAACTATGCTTTATTTCCTCATATGACAGTCTATGAAAATTTAGCATTTCCTTTAAGAGTTAGAAAAGTATCTAAAGAGGAAACTGATAAAAAAATTGATAAAGCTTTATCTATGGTTTCGTTAACTGGTTTTGCTAACAGAATGCCAGGGCAACTTTCAGGTGGACAGCAACAGAGAGTTGCAGTTGCTCGAGCATTAGTTTTTGATCCAGCTGTTGTGTTAATGGATGAGCCATTAGGTGCGCTAGATAAAAATTTGAGAGAAAGTATGCAGTATGAAATTAAACATATTCACGAAAGTATAGGGGTAACTGTAGTGTATGTTACTCATGATCAAGGTGAGGCTTTAACAATGTCTAATCGTATTGCTGTTTTTAATGATGGAAAAGTTCAACAATTGTCAAGTCCTGATAAATTGTATGAAGAACCAGTGAATTCATTTGTTGCTGAATTTATAGGTGAAAATAATACTTTTAGTGGAGAAGTCACTGAAATTTCCAAAGATAAATGCAAAGTAAAATTGAGCAATGATATAGAAATATTAGCTAATCCAATTAGAGTTAAATCTAAGGGAGAAAGAACAATTGTTTCTTTAAGACCTGAAAGAGCAATAATTGACCCTGAAGAAAACATGGATAATAAACATAAGGGTAAAATAGAGGAAGTAATCTATCATGGTGACCATACGCGCGTAAGATTAAATTTATTAGGTAATAAAGATTTTATATTAAAAGTACCAAATAGCTCTGCTAGAATGGATATTAAAGTTGGAAATGAAATAAATATAGGTTGGAATAGCCAAGACTCCAGAGCATTAGATCCAAAGTAAAATTATCTTGATAAAATCTAAAAAAACTAAGCTTTTTTGACTAAATGCATTGTTGACTTTAAATGGTCTTATTGTTGTAATTCATTTTTTAAAAAACGTTTAAACGGAGGATAAATGAGAAAATTAAGTAAATTATTACTTGCTTTAACTTTTGCTCTTTCAATTTCTACATCTTCTTATGCAGTTGTTGTTGCATCATGGGGTGGAGCTTATACAGAAAGTCAAAAGTTAGGCTATGGTGATCCAACTGCAGCAAAATTAGGTATACCAATAGAGTGGGTAGACTATTCTGGTGGATTATCTGAAATTAAAGCACAAAAAGAAGCGGGTGCTATCACTTGGGATATAATGGATGTGTTCGCTATGGATACTATTACTGGATGTGATGAAGGGATCTTTGTTGAATTTGATTTTGACAATGACTTTCCTCCAGCTCCAGATGGAACTCCAGCTAGTGAGGACTTCTTTACAGGTATGCCAAGCAAATGTGCGGTAGGAAACATTTTATATTCATGGAACTATGCTTATAATAGCGATAATGTTAAAGGAACTCCTAGAACAATTAAGGATTTCTTTAACACAGGAAAATTTCCAGGAAAAAGAGCAATATACAAAGGTGCTTTAACAAATCTAGAAATAGCTTTAGCAGCTGATGGTGTTAGAATGGGTGATGGTGGAGCAAGAATCTACAAACAACTCGACACTGAAAGAGGTGTAAAAAGAGCTATGGATAAGATCAAAAAACTTTGCACAGACCCTAAAGGTGGATGTGTGTTTTGGTCTGCTGGGGCACAACCACCAGAATTATTAATGAGTGGTGAAGTTGTAATGGCTACAGGTTGGAATGGAAGATTTTTTAATGCAACTATTGGGGAAGGCGCACCAATTGTTCAAGTATGGGATGCACAAGGTCTTGACTACGAATATTTTGCATTAGTAAAAGGTGGACCAAATGAAGCAGATGCTAAAAAAGCATTAGCTGAAATGACAAGCACAGAAATGTTAGCAGGAAGTGCTAAATACATTGCTTATGCACCTTGGAGAAAATCTTCAATAGCAGTAATGGAAGCTGGAGAACCATGGTATAAAGATGGTAAAACAAATATGGTACCTCATATGCCGACAGCTCCAAAAAACCTTAAAAATTACTTCTTAGTAAACGCAGATTTCTGGGCTGATAATGGTACAGAACTTGGCGAGCAATGGGAAGCAATGAAAGCAGGTTTATAATAATTTTAAGTTTTAAAGATTAAAATTATATAATATATTTAGGGCGGTTATTTATAACCGCCCTTTTTATTTATGAAGACTGGAACACAAAAAATTTTAACAACCGATGGAATACCACTTGAGGAAAGTTTAAAAAAGGCGGAAAAAAAAAATAAAATCAAAGCCTTTTTACTTGTTGCTCCTTTATTATTATTCTTAATTATAACATATATATTTCCAATCGGAGAAATGCTGTTCAGAAGTATTGACGACAGGATGGTGACCAAAATGTTACCCAAAACTTATGAAACTATGAAAAAATGGGATGGAACTGAGCTTCCTCCAGAAGAAGTTTTTGAAGCATTTTATTTAGACTATAAAATTCTAGTTGAGGAAAAAACATTTGGAAAATTAGCAACACAATTAAATTATGAAAAAAACGGATTTAAAAGCATTTTAAAAAAGTTGAAAAGAAAAATGAAAAAATTTGAAGAGGGTAATTATAAAGAGCAAATTATGTCTGTCCATAAAAGATGGGCAAACGTAGAATATTGGAGAGCAATAAAAAGAAGATCTCCTGATTTTACATATGCTAAATATTTAAAAGGTATGGATATGTATGAGAATGAGAATGGAAAAATTGTTCAAGTGCCTGAAGAAAGAAGGGTACATAAAATTCTTTGGATGAGAACTCTTGAAGTTGCTTTTTTTGTTACTTTATTATGTTTTTTCATGGCTTATCCAATTGCTCATTTACTCGCGACCTTACCAATGAAGTATAGTAATCTTTTAATGATTTGTGTTCTACTTCCTTTTTGGACTTCACTTTTAGTAAGAACCGCAAGTTGGATGATACTTCTTCAACAACAAGGTATTGTGAATGATTTCTTTGTTTGGACAGGTTTGGTAAGTGACGATAATAGACCTGAAATGATGTATAACAAAACCGGCACATATGTTGCAATGACACAAATTTTGTTACCTTTTATGGTGCTACCTTTATATAGTGTAATGAAAACAATATCTCCAAGTTTAATGAGAGCAGGTAAATCATTAGGAGGAACTCCATTTGTTGCTTTTTGGAAAGTTTATTTTCCATTGACAATTCCTGGAATTGGCGCTGGATGTCTATTGGTGTTCATTCTTGCAATAGGATATTATATTACTCCAGCATTAGTCGGAGGAGCATCCGGCACATTAATAAGCAACCAAATTGCCTATCATATGAAAAGTACATTAGACTGGAGTTTTGCATCAGCTATGGGTCTTATGTTGTTGACTGGTGTGTTAGCTATCTATTGGATTTACAACAAATTAGTAGGAGTAGATAATATTAAATTAGGATAAATATGGCTTTACCAAAATATACAGAGACAAGATATAGAATTTGGCACTATTTTTATATATTTGTATGCGCGTGTGTATTTTTCTTTTTGATTGCACCATTGTTTGTAATTTTTCCACTATCATTTAATGCTGAGGAATTCTTAGTTTTTTCTGAAGGCATGAAAAGATTGGATCCAGATTCTTTTTCCCTGAGATGGTATAAAGATATGATTTATGGAACTAAAAATCCCTGGGGTCTTGCCGCTAAAAATAGTTTTATAATTGCAATATTTGCAACACTTGGCTCAGTATTGCTTGGCACTGTTGCTACACTTGGACTAAGTAGTAGGCATATGCCATATAAAGGAATTATTATGGCTACTTTAATTTCACCTATGATTGTACCACTAATAATATCTGGAGTTGCAATATTCTTTTTTATGGCTAAAGCTGGCTTAGCTGCCACACATACAGGAATAATTTTAGCCCATATAGTTCTTGGTACTCCATTTGTAGTAATAACTGTAACCGCAACGCTATCAGGTTTTGATCATAGTGTAACTAGAGCAGCATCAAGTCTAGGTAGTGACCCTGTAAATACTTTTATGAAAATAACACTTCCATTAATTTTACCAGGAGTGATATCGGGTGGTCTGTTTGCATTTGTTACATCTTTTGATGAAGTTGTAGTAGTTTTATTTTTAGCAGGACTTGAAAATACAACAATACCCATTCAAATGTGGACTGGGCTGAGAGAGCAATTAAGCCCTACGATATTAGCTGTAGCAACATGTTTGATAGTTTTATCAACATTAATACTTATTACCGCAGAGCTTTTAAGAAGAAGATCTGAGAGAATAAGAGGAATTAATAGATAAAAATCAAAATAGTAAGTATGGAAATTAAAAATGTAGTTGTGATTGGCTCTGGAACAATGGGAAGTGGTATTGCTGCGCACTTATGTAACGCAAATGTTCCAGTAACATTACTTGATCTTACAACCGAAATAAGTTCCTCTGCAAGAGATAGAATATTTAATTCTAAACCTCCACTTTTAATAGATAAATCAAAAATAAATAAAATAGAAATTGGAAATATATCTGACAATTTTGACGTTGTTAGTAAAGCAGATTGGATAGTAGAGGCAGTTGTTGAAAGAATTGATGTAAAACATGAAATTTATAAAAAAATATTTTCTAAAAGAAAAGAGGGAGCAATTGTATCCTCGAATACTTCATCTATACCAATTAAAATACTTTCTAAAAACTTGAATGCATCTGAGAAAAAAGATTTTTGTATTACACACTTTTTTAATCCAGTCAGATACATGGGTCTTTTAGAAATAGTTAAGAATGAAAATAATGATTTAAATAAAATTAATTCTCTAAAAAATTTTTGTGAAATACAACTAGGAAAAGGTGCAATAATTTGCAATGATACCCCTGGATTTCTCGGTAATCGTGTTGGAGTTTATGCAATGCAAATTGCCATGACCGAAGCATTTAAAATGGATTTATCCATAGAGGAGGCAGATGCAGTTTTTGGTAGACCTATGGGTATACCAAAGACAGGAGTTTTTGGTTTGTATGACTTGATAGGTATAGATTTAATGGCAGATGTTCTTAAGAGCTTTATAAAAGAGTTGCCTAAATCAGACAAATTTCAAATAGTTGCAAAAGAAATTCCTTTAATTAATAAATTAATCGAAAGTGGCTATACAGGAAGAAAAGGCAAGGGTGGATTTTACAGAATGAACAAGGCTAATGGCAAGAAAATTTTGGAGGCAATTAATCTTGAAACAGGAGAATATTCTCCTGTTAAAAAAATTGATCTAAAGTTAGATACTATAAATCTTATAAAACTTATTGATAGAAAAGATAAATATGGAGAATATGCTTGGTCAGTAATTTCTCAAATAATTAAATATGCATCATCTCTTGTTCCAGGAATAACAAAAAAATTTAATGATATTGATGAAGCAATGAGATTAGGATTTAATTGGGCAATTGGACCATTTGAGATGTTAAAAGAAATTGGTGTGAGCAACTTTTTCAAAAGAATTGACGACTTTAAAGACAATAATTTTTTAATTGAATTAAGCAAAACAAAAGATGAAAATTTTTATGGAGATCGTCAATTATACACAGAAATTGAAACATTAGGAAAAGCAAAAACTAAAGCAATTAAAATAGATAAAAATAGATCAGCAGAAATATATAGATTTGAAAAATATAATATCGTCGAATTTACTACAAAAGCTAATGCATTAGATTATGACTCTATGGATGCACTTAAAAAAGCTACAGATAAACCTTTAATTATAATAAATGAAAGTATGCAATTCTCAGCAGGGGTCAACTTAACTTATACTATGAATTTTGCAGATAAAAATGATTTTAAATCAATAGAAAAATTTATTAAATATTTTCAAGAGACTTGTAAACATTTAAAATACTCAAAATATCCAGTGGTGTCAGCACCGTCAGGACTTACATTAGGAGGAGGATTTGAAGTTTTGGTTCAAAGTAATTTTGTTGCATCTCATACAAATATTGTCATTGGTTTAGTAGAGACAATTGTTGGATTAATACCAGCTGGAGGTGGATGCAAGGAAATGTTATGGAGATGGGCAAATACAACAGAGGCTAAAAACAATCCAGATTTTGCTCCTTTAAAAGTTTTTGATATTATTGGTTATGCAAAAACAGCTACTTCACCAGTTGAGGCAGAGCCGCTCAAATATTTAAATCCTGAAGATAAAAAAATTATGAATAGAAATAGCTTGCTTTCTACTTCTAAAAAAATTATTGAAGAAAATAATAATTTTAAACCTCCAGAGGAATGCAAGTTTAATTTGCCAGGAAAACCACTTAAAGAAAAAATGATAAAAATTTTAGAAAAACTATATAATGAAAAGATAATATTTGATCATGGTGTTGATGTGGGAACCGAGCTAGCAAATGTTTTAAGTGGAGGAGATACTACAATCGAAAAAACACTTTCAGAGAACGACCTTTACAATTTAGAATTAAATTCTTTTATGAAATTAATTGAGACAAAAAAAACACAAGAAAGAATAAAACACACGTTGGCAACTGGAAAACCATTATTCAACTAACATTTTAAAATAATTTATAAAATCTGGTCTTAAAACATATTCAGTTTTTTCATCGAACTTAACTTTTTCTAAGATATTTAATCCATAAATAACTTTACCTAATGGTGTATATTCTCCCTTAAATATAGGTGCATCCTGAAGTAAAATAAAAAACTGACTATCTTCAGTGTTAAATTTATCTTTCCTAGCAAAAGCTACAGTTCCTTTTTCAAATTCAAAACTTTGATTTATTTCTGAATTAATCTGTCCATAACCTGACTCTCCTGTTCCTAAAAAGGTATAATTAATATTTTCTCTTTTTCCGAACTTTAAATCTCCAGCTTGGACAAGAACATCTTTTAATACTCTGTGAAAAGCAACACTATCATATTCATTATTATTTATAAGCATTTTAAACCTTTCAACAGAATTTGGAGATAAATCAGGAAATAACTCTATTATAACATTACCACATGACACATTTAGTATTGCTATATTTTCAGGCTTGCTAAAATTTAATTTTGCTGGATCAACACTTTTTATAAATAGGCATTTATTTTTAATTAAAAAAAAAGATAAAAAGGTTGTTAAAAATAAAATTATCAAAAAAATGATCAAAATTTTTTCCGATTTAGTTTGTTTAATTTTTTCTATCATTTTAAAATTTAAATTGTTTATCTATTTCAAATATTTTTTTTTCTATGAAGTTAATTTTTTTTATTAAAATCTTGTCATTTTTGCTTTTTTTTAAAATATTTTTATAATCAGTCATTAAAAATGAAAAAGTTTCGGCCATATCCTCAGATATTGTACTTTTTGAATATTCTGTTAAAAAACCATTTGTATTATCTAAAAGCTCAAGATCAAAACTTGTAGAACATGTGGAGCATTTAGAATAATTAAAATTGTTAAAGTTAAAACTTTTCCAATCATTATAATTGAATATTTCTTTATAATTGTCATTTAAAATATGAAATAATTCATGGTGCGCTATCCTTCCAATATTTGATTTATCAAATGAGATATCTAAAATTATAGTTCTCTTCGAATGATTTGCAAATCCTAAAGCTTTGATATTTCCAATGTAAAGATCTTTACAAAGAACAATAAATTTAAGGTTAATTTTTCCTATAAAATTAGTTGAATATTTATCAAAGTTTTTTTTAATATTTTCAAAATTTTCTTTATAATCATTTTTTTTGAACATATTACATCTTACACTCTTCTCCATGATTCCTGCCTCAAAAGACTTACTAGGATAAAGATATTTTAGTCCATTATTTGAATTATCTTCGTAAATATTTAAGTTTGGTATTTTAATTAAATAAAATATTGTGTTAGCATTAGAGGATGAAATAATTAAAAAACTAAATAATATAATTTTAAAATATTTCATAGCTAAATATAAATGAAAAAAAGAAAAAATAAAAACCCTATTGAGCCAGTCATGGGAACAAAAGTTCCTAGATATGCTGGCCCAAATACTTTTGCTAGACTACCTGAATTAAGAGATGTTAAGCAATGTGATTTAGCAATAGTAGGTATTCCCTTTGATGCGGGGACAAGTTACAGACCAGGCGCAAGATTTGGTCCACAAAGTATAAGGCAGGCTTCGAGACATCTTAGAACAAATTATCACCCGAATTACGATGTTGAACCTTTTAAAGTACAACAAGTTGCTGATGCAGGAGATATATCTTGCAATCCTTTCAATATTGATCAGGCCATAAAACAAATAGAGACGGGAGCAAATAAACTATTAGAAAACGTTGGTGGAATAATTAGCATGGGAGGAGACCATACGATCGCTTTCCCATTACTAAGATCAATAAATAAATTTAATAAAGGTCCTGTTGCTTTAGTACATTTTGATGCCCACCTCGACACTTGGGACACATATTTTGGTGCACCATACACACATGGAACACCTTTTAGAAGAGCAAGGGAAGAAAATTTATTTTTGGATAATTCCTCAATGCATGTTGGAATAAGAGGGCCTCTTTATAGTAGAGATGATCTTAAAAATGATGAGAGTTTTGGTTTTAAAATAATTCATTGTGATGAGTTTCAAACTCAAGGTATAGATAAAATTGTAAAACGTATTAAACAAAGAGTAGGAAAACATCCTCTTTATTTATCAATAGATATTGATGTTTTAGACCCTTCTCATGCACCAGGAACAGGTACGCCTGAAATAGCAGGTATGACAACAAGAGAATTAGTAAGTGTGTTAAGAGGCCTTTCAGGTGTAAATTTAATATCTGCTGATGTGGTAGAGGTAGCGCCAGCTTACGATCATGCCGAGTTAACTTCTTTAGCTGCAGCAACCATAATATATGAATTGACAAATTTATTTGCAAATAAAAAAGTTTAAGATAAGTTTAAGTGATGCTTGAATACAAAAAATTTTATATAAATGGAAAGTGGGTAGATCCTAAAAATAAAAAACAAATTGATGTAATAGATCCTTCTAATGAAGAACCTTGCGCAACAATTTCGATTGGTGGTAGCGAGGATGTTCATGATGCAGTTATGTCTGCAAAAAAAGCCTTTACTAGTTGGGGTTATACTTCTAAAGAGGATAGAATAAAACTTTTAGAAAAACTATATGAGCTTTACAAAAAAAGATGGAATGATATTGCCAATGCAATTACTTTGGAAATGGGAGCTCCTAAAGATTTTGCATCAAAACTTCAAACAGGGACTGGGGCTAGTCATATTAAATCTTTTATAAAATATTTAAAAGCATTTGAATTTGATAAGCCATTAGGTGAACACGCACCAGATCAGAGAATATTGTACGAACCAAAAGGTGTTTGTGCTTTAATTACACCTTGGAATTGGCCAATGAATCAAGTGTGCCTTAAGGTTATTCCTGCTTTAGCTGCTGGCTGTACTATGATTTTAAAACCTTCTGAGCTTGCACCATTATCTTCAATTATACTTGCAGAAATTATTGATGAAGCAAAATTTCCACCAGGAGTATTCAATTTGGTAAATGGAGACGGGGCAACAACTGGAGATGCATTAACTAGTCATGCGGATGTTAATATGATTTCTTTTACTGGGTCAACAAGAGCAGGAGCTTTAATTTCTCAAAATGCAGCTAAAGATTTTAAAAGAGTAAGTTTAGAGTTGGGTGGAAAAGGAGCAAATATTATTTTTAATGATGCGGATAATGAAGCAATAGAAAGAGGAGCTTTGCGATGTTTCAGAAATTCAGGACAATCTTGTAATGCGCCTACAAGGATGTTAATTGAAAAATCAATGTATGATGATGCATTAAAAAAACTAAAAAAATATGCAGATGAATTCAAAGTAGATGACCCAAATAAAGAAGGAGACCATATAGGTCCAGTAATTTCAGAGACACAATTCAAAAAAATTCAAGATTTAATAAAAAAAGGGATTGATGAAGGAGCACAATTAATCGCAGGTGGTCTTGGGAAACCAAAAGGATTAGATAAAGGTTATTATGTAAAGCCAACAATTTTTGCTGGTGTAAAAAATAATATGGAAATTGCAAAAACTGAAATTTTTGGACCAGTTTTATCAGTTATGCCATTTGAAACTGAAGAGGAGGCAATTTCAATTGCTAATGATACCCCTTATGGATTAACTAATTATATACAAACCCAAGATACAGAAAAAGTTAAAAGGGTTGCAAGAAAATTAAGATCAGGCATGGTTGATGTTAATGGCGCAGGAATAGCCGTTGATGCTCCATTCGGTGGTTACAAACATTCAGGCATTGGAAGAGAAGCAGGAGAAGAGGGTTTAATAGAATTTTTAGAAGTTAAATCTGTAGGCGGCTGGAACTAAAATTACCTTATCTATGATCAAAATGGGTCAAATAATCTCTTTTAGATATATCTTATTTAATAACCATAATTAATTTCTTGAATTTGTTTATTTGAAAAATACGATCCTTATTAACAAAGGAGGAAGATATGAGTAGGTCTTCTAAATTATATAACAAAGATCTTGCACCTACCCCAAGTTCAGAAAAAAAATGGGGCTGGTTCGAAATCTTTAACGTATGGGCTAACGATGTTCAGAGTTTATTTGGATACACATTGGCTGCATCGTTATTTCTTGCATCTGGATTAAATGGCTGGGCAGTCTTTATAGCATTAATTCTTGCGGGATTTTTTATTATGTGGTTAGTAAATTTATCAGGAAAGCCAAGTGTAAAACATGGTATTCCATATCCAGTATTTGCTAGAGTAAGTATGGGTGTGTTTGGAGCTAACTTTCCTGCTATGGCTAGAGGTTTAGTCGCAATGTTTTGGTATGGAGCACAAACTTATGCAGCATCAACAGCTGTAGCACTTTTAATTACAGCATTAACCGGTATTCAAGGTGAACCTTTTTTACTTGGAATGACAGGAGTAATGTGGGTATCATTTATTTTTGTATCAGTTTTCCAGGTCTATTTATTCTGGCAAGGTGTTGATCTTGTAAGAAGGTTTTTAAATTTTGCTGGCCCTGCTGTTTATGTAGTAATGGTCGTTTTGATGATTGCTATATGGGCAAAAGCAGGAGGAGGATTATTATCAGAAGTTGGAGAAATATTTTCGGGAGGCGAAAGATCTGGTGGTTTTGAAGGATTGGGATCTTTTGGTGCGTTCCTTGCTGTATTTTCTATTATGGTAGGATATTTCGCGGCAGTAGTAATTAACTTTGGTGACTTTGCAAGATTTGTAAAGAATGAGGATGAAATGAAAAAAGGAAATTTATGGGGCTTAGTTGGTAACGTTATTTTCTTTTCTTTCATAACATTAATGATTACCGGAGGTACTATTGCAATTTTTGGAGAGTATATTGCTCAACCAACTGATATGGTTGCAAAAGTAGATAATTTATTTTTAACCATAATTGCAGCATTCGCATTCTTTGCGGCAACTGTTGGTATAAATATGGTAGCTAATTTTATACCTCCAGCATATGACCTTGCAAACTTAATGCCAGATAAAATAAATTTT
>MDSW01163392.1_pt1 | contig 18429 bp, 15 predicted proteins | sample 811171 | NCBI WGS metagenome assembly MDSW01 (sample SAMN05326641, study PRJNA326480) | marine metagenome | isolation source: seawater | place: Atlantic Ocean: North West | collected 2012 | reverse complement strand
GATAGAATTTTTGTTGGGGAAACAAGAATTTGTAAAACTTGGTGCATTAGATGGAGTTGACATAGCTATGATGACTCATACTTCTAATTTTGACGGAGAAAAAATTCTTGGTGCAGGTGGAACTAATAATGGGACAGTATCAAAGAGTATAAAATTCATAGGAAAAGCATCTCACGCAGGAGGGGCTCCCCATAATGGGATAAATGCATTAAATGCAGCGAATCTTGCTATGGCAGGGATACATTTTCAAAGAGAAACTTTTCAAGAAAAAGATAGCATAAGAATTCATCCGATTATCACTCAAGGTGGAGCTGCGGTAAGCTCTGTTCCTGCGGATGTAAGAATGGAAACTTACGTAAGAGGAAGTACAATTGAAGGCTTTTTGGATGCAAGTGAAAAAGTGGATCGAGCACTGAGAGGTGGAGCAATGGCCATAGGAGCTGAAGTGGAAATAACAACGCTTCCAGGATACCTACCCATTAATAATGATAAAAATCTTACTGAAATGTATAAAATAAATGCGTCCGATCTAATTGGAGAGGATAAAGTAGGACAAGCTGGACATTCAGGTGGATCAACTGACATGGGTGATATATCACAATTAATGCCTACTATTCATCCTTATGTTCATTCAGCATCAGGAGATGGTCATGGAATTGATTATGTTGTGGAAGATTATAATTCAGCTGTAATTACAGCTGCCAAAGCTATGGCTTTAACTGTAGTAGATTTATTACATGGTAACGCAGAAAAAGGTAAAGAAATTGTAGATAAATTTGAACCATTATTAACAAAAGATGCATATCTGAAATTGTTAAGGTCTATGTATAGACAAGAAAAATTTAAAGCTTAAAAAAAAATAATTTTTTTATGTTATAAATATATTCTTTTTTGAAGGTAATATGATATACTTCTACCCTTATCTGAAGTTTGATTAATGAATTTTTTTTCATACAATGTTCGAAATTATAGAAAATGGAAATGTAACTACTCCCAAAGGCTTTATAGCTGGTGGGACAAATGTTGGTATAAAAACAGATGTTGAGGAATTAGATTTAGGAATTTTATGGTCTGAATTACCAGACACAACATGCTCTGGTGTATTTACAAGTAATTCTGTTGTTTCTCCCTCTGTTACAGCATCTAAAACTAATTTATCCAAAAAGAAAATTAGAGGTGTTGTTGCAAATAGTGGATGTGCAAATTGTTCTGTAGGAGAACAAGGATTGATTGACGCTATAGATGTCATGAAATTATCATCAGATTTTTTAAATTCTAATCCAGAAAATTTGGCAATATGTAGTACTGGAATTATTGGTGAAGAATTACCAATGGCTTTGATAAGAAAAAATATATCTAAATTAAATTTATCTCAAACAGGCGGAAACGATTTTGCTAAATCTATACTTACTACAGATACAAAAACCAAAGAAATTGCAGTAAGTGTAAATTTAAATGGTGAGCAAATTTTAATAGGAGGATGTGCTAAAGGAGTTGGGATGATTCATCCAAATATGGCAACCATGCTAGCCTTTATTACAACCGATGCATCAATAGATCAAAAAATTCAAGATGATTTACTAAAAAATGTTGTGAATAATACTTTCAATCAAATAAGTGTTGATGGAGATCAGTCAACAAATGATACAGTGTTATTTTTTGCTAGCGGCGCTTCGAATACGAATATTACTGATATTTCTTCAGATGAGCATGCTAATTTTATGGAAGCATTTGAGTATGTATGTGAGTATTTAGCAAAAGAACTTGTTTCTGATGGCGAGGGCTCAAATCATGTTATTGAATGTGAAATTAGTGGTGCATTAAGTAATGAAGAAGCAAAAATGGCTTCAAGAAATGTAGTTAGCTCATCTCTGATAAAAGCTATGGTCCACGGGAGAGACCCAAATTGGGGTAGGGTTATGATGGCTTTGGGTAAAAGTGAAATAAAACTTGAAGAAAATAAAATTGATATTTATATAAATGATATCCATATTGCTCATGAAGGTAAAGCTATCCCTTTTTCAAAAGAATCTGTAATTACATCTATGAATGAAAAAGAAATCAAAATTAAAATAGAACTAAATTTAGGAAATCATTCAGGAATTGCATGGGGATGCGATTTAACAGAAGAGTATGTCATATTTAATTCAGCATATAGTACGTGATGTTATGTTAAATGATAAACCTTCAAACCAAGATTTAAATGATATCCAATCTAATAAGATTGATAAAGAAAAACTGATATCTAAAAAAGATAATAACCCATTAGATTCATATCTTTTAGAAAAAACTATAGTGGTAAAAGTTGGGGGTAGTACATTGAGTTTTGAGGATACTACTTTGAGTGATGTTGTCAGACTTAAATCACAAGGATATTTCCCTGTGATTGTACATGGCGGTGGAGCAGACATATCAGATTGGATGAAAAAAATTGGCAAAAGACCAAAATTTATGGATGGAAGAAGAGTCACGGATAAAGAAACGTTAAATATAGTAATTTCTGTTTTGGCTGGAAAAGTAAATACAGAAATGGTTAATCAAATAAACATATTAGGAGGCAAAGCAATTGGTTTAAGTGGTGTTGACGATGGATTAGTTACTGCTAAAATGCAGAATCCTAATTGGGGATATGTTGGTGAAGTCGACAAAGTTAAAAGTAAATCTATTTTTGAGTTGGTAAAATTAGGATATATTCCAGTAATTGCACCTTTGTGTTTAAATTCCAAACCTCAGTCGGACGATCAAATATTAAATGTAAATGCCGATAGTGTTGCAGGTGAGATTGCTAGATCAATTAAAGCAAATAAACTAATATTTATTACTGATGTTCCTGGAGTTTTGGATATTTCTAGAAGAGTAATGCCTAAACTAGTTTCCACACAGGTTAAAAAATTGGTAAAAAACTCTTTCATCTCAGGAGGCATGATTCCTAAATTAGAAGCATGTTTAAATTCTGTAACTAATGTTAAGGAAGCCCATATTATAGATGGAAGAAAATCAGGAGCATTGTTTTCTGTAGTAACAAAAAAGGGATTTAATAAAGGAACAATAATAGTTAAATAGGAGATGAAGTGAATAATAATACTGAAAATTTACAAATACCCGATGCAATGAAAAATTTTTCAATCAAGTATATATTGATAATAATTTTATCTCTTGTTGGTTTGATATTTGTAGCAAATATATTTAAAAACATTTATACCGAATATTTGTGGTTTACTCATCTTAGTTATGAGGATATTTATTTTAAAATTTTAAGAACAAAAATCTATTTATTTCTAGGTGCGTTCTTTGTTTCGTTATTATGTTTATCTGTTAGCACATATTTTGCATTCAAGAATTCTTGGAAAGGTGTTCAATTTGATTTACCTGAACCTTTTAATTTACTTGGACCAAAATTATATAAATCAATAATAGTGTTACTCGTTATATTAACGAGTGTTGTTCTTGGATTAACTACTTCTTATAATTGGGAACTATTTTTAAGATTTTTTAATTCTTCTACTTTTGCAATAAATGACCCTATTTTTAATCGAGATATATCATTTTATATTTTTGATTTTCCAATTTTCACTTTTATTCAAAAAGGATTATTAATTATCTCGATTTTATCAATGATATATAGTTTGGCAATTATATTTATAAATTCTGTTTTTGCTGGATTAGAATTTAGTGAAAATACGATAATGAAAAAACAAATGATAATAAATTTATCTATCATTTTATTATTGTTTAGTATAGGTATTCTTTTTTCGAGATGGAATATTCTTTTTTCTGAAACAGGAGTTGTATATGGAGCTGGCTACACTGATGCAAATATTAAAATGAATACTTTGTTTTTCATGTCATTTCTAGGATTTATTTTATCTGTATTAGTGTTGTTTTCTCTTAAATATTCTTTAACCAGATTTGTGTATATACCTACTGTAGCTTGGGTGGTTTTATATATTATATCAGTAGTTATTTGGCCTTCTGTAACACAAAGATTATCTGTAACTCCAAATGAATATGTTAAAGAAAAACAATATATTTCTAATAATATTGATTTAACAAGAAAAGCATACAAATTAGATTTAATTGAAGAAAGTTATTTCCCCGCAAGCTCTAAAATACCAGAATCTGTTTTGACTCAAAATAATCAGACTTTAAATAATATAAGATTATGGGACTACAAGCCACTAAAAGATGTTTATACTCAAACGCAGCTGATTAGGCCTTATTACGATTTTAAAGATGTGGATGTAGATAGATATACTATAGATGGAGAGTACAGACAAGTTATGTTGGCTTTAAGAGAAGTCGCCCCTGAAAAATTGGACGAAAACAAACAAACTTGGGTAAATACATTTTTACAATATACTCACGGTTATGGTTTAACTATGAGCCCTGTTAATTCATTTGACTCTCAAGGGAAACCGTATTTTTTCTCAAAAGATATACCTTCGGATGGAATAATAAATGTTAAGTCTATGGATGGTAATATACAAAAAGATTTGTCTGTTGAAAATCCAAGAATATATTACGGTGAATCATCATCTCCTTACGTGATAGTAAACACTAAAACCATGGAGGTTGATTACCAAGAAAAAGGCAAAGATGGAAAAGAAGGAGTACTCAGAAGACATAATTATGCTGGGTCGGGTGGTGTTACTCTTGATAGCGTGATAAAAAGAATTTTTTATGCTTGGAAATTTAGAGATATAAATATATTCATTAGTGGAGAAATTACTAGTGAAAGCAAAATTCAATATCAAAGAAATATATTAGAGAGAGTTAAAAAATTAGTTCCGTACTTAGAATTGGATTCTGACCCTTATGTAGTTATAACTGATGGAAAATTAAAATGGATACAAGATGCATATACAGTATCTGCGAATTACCCTTACTCTGAGCCATCAAATAACGGCTATAATTATTGGAGAAATAGTGTTAAAGCTGTTATAGACGCTTATGATGGCACTGTTGAATTTTACATATCAGATAACTCAGACCCTTTGATTGATACCTACTCTAAAATATTTCCTAATGTATTCAAACCAATAAGTGATATGCCTTCTGATCTTAAAGATCATATAAGATATCCAATTGATTTGTTTAAAGTGCAATCAGAAAAGTATTTAGAATATCATATGCAAGATTCCCAAATATTTTATAACAATGAGGACCTATGGAATATTCCAAGAGAAAAATTTGGACAATCAGGCGAGTTACAAAATGTTGAGCCTTACTATATTGTTATGAATTTACCAGGAAATGACGATTCTGAGTTTGTACTTATCAGGCCATTTACTCCTAATCAAAGAAAAAACTTGATTGGCTGGCTAGCAGGAAGGAGTGATGGAGATCAATATGGTAAATTAATTGCTTATAATTTTCCTAAGGATCTTACTATTTATGGTACCGAACAAATAGAAGCTAGAATGGATAATGATCCTATTATTTCCGAATGGTTTACATTAAGATGTCAAGAAGGATCTTTTTGTATAAGAGGGAATCTTTTAGTTGTACCAATAGGTGATACTATATTGTATGCCGAGCCTATTTACTTGCAAGCTGAAGGTGTAGATTTACCGGAATTAAAAAAAGTTGTATTAGCTTCTGCTGATCATGTGATAATGGCCGATTCAGTAAAAGAGGGAGTATCGATATTACTTGAAAAACAAGCTGGTATTTATAATCAAAATGATAAAGTTTTAGAAGACAAAGAAACTAAACAAGAAAGTATTGATGATGATTTGGATGAGAAAATAGAAAAATTACTTGAAGAAATTCAAAATATTTTAAATGAAGTAAGAAAAGCAAACAAATAATTAATTAAAAGGAATAGTTATGGATGAGCAAAATTGGAAAGATATGGAATCAAAATATTATATGCATGCGGCAAATAGATACCCAATGGTAATTGAAAGAGGAGAGGGTACTAAATTATGGGATGTAAATGGTAATGAATATTTAGATTTTACTTCTGGGTGGGCAGTTAATAATATAGGTCATTCTAATTCAGTTGTCGCAGATGCTATCGAAAAACAATCAAAGACTTTACTTCAGACATCAAATGTTTTCTACACCATACCTCAACTTAGACTAGCAGAAATATTAATTGAAAACAGTGTTTTGGATAAAATTTTTATTTGTAATAGTGGTGCTGAGGCAAATGAAGGTGCAATTAAATTAGCTAGAAAATGGGGGAGGCAAAATAAAAATGGAGCTAATAAAATTTTAACTGCTTTTGATTCTTTTCACGGAAGAACTATTTCTACACTTGCCGCCACAGGGCAACCAAAATATCATGAAACTTTTATGCCAGTAACAGAAGGATTTGATTATTTTGAATTAAATAATATTGATTCATTGAAATCTAAAATTGATGATAATACGGTAGGTATAATGATAGAAGTTGTTCAAGGAGAAGGTGGCGTTAACATTTGTTCTCAAGAATTTGTCCAAAATGTTCGAAAAATCTGTGATGATAAAAACATAATAATGATTATAGATGAAGTTCAAACAGGTATAGGAAGATTAGGCTCATTTTATGGATATGAAAAATTTGGAGTTGAACCAGACGTTATAACTCTAGCAAAAGGACTAGGAGCAGGTGTTCCTATTGGAGCTATACTAGCAAAAACTGAATATTCTGTTTTTGTACCAGGCGATCATGGATCAACTTTTGGTGGAAATGCTTTAACATCTGCAGCAGCATATGCTTCGAGTAAATTTATTTTAGAAAATGATATTCCTAATAATGTTAATCAATTGGGATCGTATTTTTTGAGCAAATTAAACGAATTAACTAGTAAGTTTGAAATAATATCTGAAATCAGAGGTATGGGGTTATTAATTGCAATTGAATTTAGCTCAGATATAGCTGCAGATTTGATTAATGAATGTAATAGAAATGGATTGTTAGTTAATGCAGTAAGACCTAATGCAATAAGATTTATGCCTCCACTTACAGTATCTGAAGAGGAAATATCTGAGGCAATGGTTAAGTTTACATCAGCAATAGAATCTGTTTTAAGAAAATAATGAATTATAAAGAGCTTTTAAATAGTAAAAAAACAAATTTGGTAGGGGCTGTTTCTGGAGGTTTAGATAGTTGCACAATAACTTCTTGGCTAAAAGAAAAAGGATTTAACTTAAAATGTTTAACTGTTGATTTAGGCCAACCAGATGAAGAAAATATTGAAGCTGTTGCTGATAGAATGAAAGCATGTGGTGCTACTGAAGCTTTGATAGTAAATGGACTAGATAAGCTAGCACAATTTGGATTGAAAGTTATTCAATCTCAAGCTAAATACGAGGGTGGATATTGGAATACAACTGGGATTGCAAGACCAGTCACAGTTGCTTGTATGCTAGATCATTTCAAGTCATTTGATTCGTCTTATTTATTTCATGGAGCGACCGGACGTGGCAATGATCAAGTAAGATTTGAATTGGCAACCAAAATGTTAAATCCTGATATAAATGTTTATGCCCCATGGAGAGATCATTATTTTTTATCAGACTTTCCAGGTAGAGCGGAAATGATTGATTATTGTGAATTGAAAAAATTACCAATCAAACCAAAATCCGAGTCAAGATATTCAACTGATGCTAATCTTTTAGGACTAACTCATGAAGCAGGTGATTTAGAAGATATTGAACAATCTCCTTATGATTTTGTAGAACCTGGCATGGGCAAATGGCCTTGGGATACAAAACTCAAACAAGAAATTATTTCTATTACCTGGGAAAATGGTACTCCAACTCATATCAACGGAGAATCATATTCATTGGTCAATATTTTTAAAATGTTAAATGAAATAGGTGGGAATCATGGTATAGGAATAGGTATTCATGCTGTTGAAAATAGATTTTTAGGAATAAAGTCAAGAGGGATATATGAATCTCCATCTATGGAATTGTTAGGAGAGAGTTATGAATTTTTATTGCAATTAGTTTTAGACAGAAGAATGAGAAATTATTTTGATGAATTGTCTTCTACGATATCTAGACAAATATATGAAGGTTTTTGGTTTGATACAACTACCAATATAGCACTGAGTAGTTTGTCTAAAATTTCAAATATGATTTCTGGGACGGTAGTTCTTCGATTATTTAGAGGAAAAGTTTATTTTGAAAAAATAGATGATTTAAGTAATGTTGATAAATCTTTATATACTGATGATTCGTCAATGGAAAATTTAGGTGAATTTAATCATGAAGATTCACAAGGGTTTTTAAATATTTTAGGTCTTAATGCTAAAAATCTTGGCATTAAACATAACTCAAATAATATCACAGATTGATTAAATTTTTATGAATGATGAAATTTCAAAACAAATTATTAGTACAGTAAAAAATTTTGTAAAACAAGATGTACATCCTGTAGTTAAAAATTTGGAAGAAAATGATATTTACCCTGAAGATTTAGCAAATAAAATGGCTGAATTAGGCCTTTTCGGTATTAATATTTCACAAAAATACGGTGGGTTGGGTTTATCTTACAAAAATCTAGCAGAAATTTTTACTGAACTTAGTAGAGGTTGGATGAGTCTAGCAGGAATATTAGGTACCCATACATTAGCTTGTTATATGATTGAAAATTATGGAACAGAATTTCAAAGACAAGAATATTTACCAAAGCTATCTACGGGAGAAATAAGGGCTGGCTTGGGATTAACTGAATCTCATTCTGGAAGTGATGTGCAAGGTATAAAAACTTTTGCTAAAAAAGAATCTGAAGGTTACCAAATTAATGGCTCAAAAATGTTTATCACTAACGGTTCAAAGGGTAATTTATTTATTCTTGTAGCAAAGACTAACTTAGAAATTAATCCTAAGTACAAAGGTATTTCATGTTTTCTTCTTGAAGATTCCGATCAAGGTTTTTCGGTAGGTAAAAAATTGGACAAGCTTGGTTACAGAGGTGTTGATACCTGTGAATTAATATTAGAAGATTGTGAAATCCCATTAAATAGATTATTAGGAGGAGAAGAAGGTGCAGGATTTCGTCAAGTAATGGACGGATTGGAAACAGGCAGAATTAATGTTGCAGCCAGATCAGTAGGAGTTGCTAAAGAGGCTTTTAATTTATCTGTAGAATATAGTAAACAAAGAGAAACTTTTGGAAAAAAAATTCAAGAACATCAAATGATTCAATCAATCATTGCAACAATGGCAACGAAAATTGAAGCAGCAGATCTTTTGGTTAAAAAAGCTGCTAATTTAAAGGATCAAGGATTGAGAGTTGATTTGGAATCTGGAATGGCAAAACTTTATTCTAGCGAAGTTTGTCAGGAAATATGCATGGATGCCATGAGAATACATGGCGGATATGGATACACCAAAGACTTGCCTATAGAAAGATTTTACAGAGATGCACCTCTTATGATAATTGGAGAAGGAACAAATGAAATTATGAAATTGCTCATAGCAAAAAGAGTTTACGAAAATCATTATTAAAGGAAATAAAATGGAAATAGATGTATATGAATCTTATGGCAGATTTTATGAAGAATTCAGTGTGGGTATGAAATTTAAACATTGGCCTGGGAAGACAATAACTCAATCGGACAATCATAATTTTTGTATGCTTACTATGAATCATAATCCATTACATATTGATGTTGAATATATGAAAAATCATCAACACAAAAAACCACTTGTTGTTGGATTATTAACATTAAGTTTAATAGTAGGAATGACTGTTCAAGAGTTGTCTGGGAAAGCAATTGCTAATTTAGGTTATGAAAAAGTGAAACATGAAGGTCCTGTTTTTGAAGGTGATACAATTCATGCTTTATCAGAAGTGATAGATATGAGAGAAAGTAAATCTAATCCAAATGCAGGTATAGTTAAAGTTCAGACATTGGGTTACAATCAAAACGACCAAAAAATATTAACCTTAATAAGAAATATTTATATTCCAAAGAAAATTAATTAAAAGAATGTCCAAAGATTATAGTAAATATACGATATCATATAATTATGAGCAAAGACTTGCTAAATATGACATAGAGGGGTCTATTGCCCATTCTAAGATGTTGTCGAAACAAAATATAATTACTGAAAAAGAATTTGCAATAATACAAAAAGGCCTTTTAACTGTTCTAAGTGAAATTGATAATCAACAATTCATATGGAAACCCGAATTAGAGGATATTCATATGAATATTGAATTTAGACTTACAGAATTAATAGGCGAAGTTGGATCTAAATTACATACCGCAAGATCAAGAAATGATCAGATTTCTTTAGACATGAGAATGTATATTAAAGATTTAAATATACTCGCTATTAATAAACTGATTTTATTGATTAACAAATTAGTTGAAGTATCAGAAGAAAATTCAGATATTATTATGCCAGGCTACACACATTTACAAAGAGCGCAACCAATTTTGTTATCTCATCATCTTCTAGCTTATGCAGAAATGTTTTTGAGAGATATAGACAGATATTTAGATTCTTATAAAAGAGCTGACGTTATGCCATTAGGGAGCGGTGCTCTTGCTGGGTTACCTTACGATCTAGATAGAGAATTTGTTGCCAAAGAATTAGGATTTAGTTCACTATCTAATAACAGTATTGATACAGTGTCTGATAGAGATTTTATTTTGGATTATAGCTATGCATCATCTACAACAATGATGCATATTTCAAGATTTTCTGAAGAAATAATAATATGGTCATCTGAAGAATTTGGTTTTACTAATTTGGGTAAACAATTTACGACATGGAGCAGCATAATGCCACAAAAAAGAAATCCAGATTTTGCAGAATTAGCAAGAGGTAAAACTGGAAGAGTTTATGGAGATTTATTCAGATTATTTACAATATTAAAAGGCTTGCCATTAGCTTACAACAGAGACATGCAAGAAGATAAAGAAGGATTTTTTGACATAGCTGACACTTTAAATTTAACACTAGAAATCTTTTCAGATATGATTGGATCATTAACATTTAATAAATCTAAAATGCTAAAAGCGGTTGAAAATAGCTATGTCCTTGCAACAGACATTGCTGATTATCTTGTTTCAAAATCTGTTCCTTTTAGACAGGCTCATAAAATTGTTTCAGAAATGACTGATTTTTGTATAAAAGAAAAAAAATATTTTTCTGAATTAGAATTAAAAGATTACAAATCCTTTTCCGAAAAATTTGACAAAGATATATTTGATATTACCCCTTTATATTCCGTCAATAAAAGAGATACTTATGGTGGCACATCTGAAAATCAAATTAAAAATAACATTGCTAACATCAAATCTAGGATTAAGTTGATTGAAAAACAAATCATTTAAAATAGCACCGTCTATACTTGCAGCAGATCTTTTGAATTTAGAAAAAGAAGTTATACAAGCACAAAAATTTGGAGCTTACAGAATATCGGTTGATGTAATGGATGGTAATTTTGTACCAGATATTACCTTCGGACCAAACCTTGTTTCTCAACTCAAAAAAATTTTAGATATTGATATTGAAGTTCATTTAATGGTAAATAATCCTGAATCAAAAATAAATTCCTTTAATCAAGCTGGAGCAGATGTTTTAACTTTTCATTACGAATCTGTAAATGATTCTATTGAAAAAACAATTACAGAAATTAAAAATTTAAATTGTAGAGTAGGATTAGCTATTAATCCAGACACAGAAGTTAATGAAATCCAAAAATATTTACCTGATTTAGATGAAGTAACTGTTATGACAGTAGTACCAGGTAAGGGGGGCCAAAAACTTATTCAATCTTGCTTGTTAAAAGTAGAAAAACTTGTGGAAATCAGAACGAAATTAAACTTGAATTATTTAATACAAATAGATGGTGGAGTGAAAAAAGAAAATATTCAATCGGTAATTAAATCCGGAGCTGATATAGCAGTTGCAGGTACATCAGTTTTCAATAATGAAAGTGTAGAATATAATATGAAATCGTTACTTAATAGTTTATAGGGTGAAATATTGATTATTTTAGGCATCGAATCCTCTTGTGATGATAGTGGAGTTGCAGTACTCGAAAATGGCAATAATCTAATACACAATAAAATTCATTCACAAACTGAAATACACGCGAGTTTTGGTGGAATTGTTCCAGAAGTTGCAGCACGACAACATATTATTTCTTTTGGCAATTTAATTCAAGAAATTAAGAATAATAATTTACTAGACAATATTGATTATGTTGCTGTCACAAAAGGTCCTGGACTTGCAGGATCATTATTAGTAGGTGTGAATTATGCTAAATCTTTAGCATATTCATTAGATGTCCCTGTTATTGGTGTTAATCATTTATCTGGCCATATATACGCTGCTTGGATTGATCATCAAAATGAAATCAAATTTCCTGTCATAGCTTTATTGGTATCAGGTGGCCATACTGAGTTGGTATTAATGAAATCAAACACTGAGAAAATTTTATTGGGACAAACTAGAGATGATGCCGCAGGAGAAGTATTTGACAAAGTTGCAAGATATATGGATTTAGGTTTCCCTGGTGGTCCTGAAATAGATAATAGAGCTAAATTATCAAAATTAAAATCCAGAAACCTTCCAGTTACTAACATTAAAGATAGTTTGGATTTTAGCTTTAGTGGAATTAAGACTTCAGCAATAAAATATATATCAAGATTAATTGAAGAAAATGGAAAACTTTCGGAGGATCTGATTAATGATGTTTGTTATAACTTTCAAGACACAGTTGTTCAACAATTAATTCTTAAATTAGAATTAGCTGTAAATTTATATAAACCTAATAATATAATTGTTTGTGGCGGTGTAGCCGCTAATTCGCATTTACGAAGTAGAATAATAGAAGAATTTCCAATTCCTGTAATAATACCTACACCCAAATTATGTACGGATAATGGCGCAATGATTGCAGCAGCAGCCTTTCATGAAGGGCTTGTTTCTAATAAATCAGAGTTAGATTTAGATGTATTTCCATCTCTTAGATTAGTAGATTGATATATTTCACTCAGAAATTTTTTCAATTAGTTTATTGTAAAATAAATTATTTTTAGAAAAATTTAGTTTTATTTTGTCGCTTGAATTTATAGATAAACTTATATTATCTATAAAAAATAATTGATTTATTAATATAATCAACCCAAAAACAAAAGAAGAAAGAGCTAATATAGTATTTATAATTTCATTTTCTAATAGATTCATTAAAGGAAAATAAGATATAAACCCTAAAATAGAAAGAATTAATTTAGAGGTGTTAAATCCTTTACTTATTTTTATATTTTTTATGTCATCTATTAATAGGATTTGATATTCCCATTTAAAATTAGATTGAATTCTTTTGATAATCCTTTTAGTCGTGATTATTACATAATCATCTGAATTATATTTCAATGAATTGAATTCTTGTTCTTTTATTAAGTCATATCCAAGTATGAATTTTTCGTCTTCAAAAATGTTAATCATAAATTTATAGATTTGCTAAATATCTTTCTGTGTCTATTGCAGCCATGCAACCGCTTCCTGCTGCTGTAATTGCTTGTCTGTATTCCCAGTCTTGGACATCTCCGCAAGCAAAAACTCCCGGGATGTTAGTTTTAGTTCCTTCTTCAGTTAAAATATATCCGTTTTCATTTAAATTAAGATAATTTTTAAAAAGAGACGTATTTGGGATATGTCCGATAGCAATAAACACAGCGTCTATATTCATATTATTCGTTTTATTTGTTTTATTATTTTTAAGAACCACATCTGTTACTTTATTTTCATTGGGATTATTGATCTTTATCACTTCGCAATTTAATATAAATTCAATTTTTTCATTTGATTTTGCCCTGTCTAACATAATTTGTGACGCTCTGAATTCTTCTCTTCTGTGGATAATATATACTTTTTTAGCAAATTTTGTTAGAAATAGAGCTTCTTCCATCGCAGAATCTCCGCCTCCAACAACAATAACATCCTGATCCCTAAAGAAAAAACCATCACATGTTGCACAGGTTGACACCCCTTTACCGATTAAAAGGGATTCTTCTTTCAATCCTAGCATTTTTGCTGATGCTCCTGTTGAGATAATTACGGATTTTGAATTAATAATGGTATTATTATCTAAAAATAATTTGAAGTTTTTTGTACTGAAATCAACTTCTTTTACTTCTCCTGTAATGATTTCGGCACCGAATTTTTCAGATTGTTCTCTAAATTTATTCATTAAATCAGGTCCCATAACTCCATCAGGAAATCCGGGGAAATTTTCTACATCTGTTGTAAGAGTCAATTGACCTCCAGGAGGGAAACCTTCAATTACCATAGGATTTAGATTACCTCTTGCAGCGTACAATGCTGCGGTAAGACCTGCGGGTCCAGAACCAATGATAGTTAGTTGCTTGTCGATTTGTTTGTCTATTGAATTATCCATTTATTGTATTACTATAATTATTAAAATCTTTTATATGTTACTTATATTTATGTAAAATTTAAACTGATAATTAATTCAAAAAGTTATATGGCAAATTTGATTTATAAATTGCGAATGAAATTATTTTCAATAATTTATCCTTTTATTGATGACATATCTTCGTATAAAAACCAATTTTTTAGAGATTACATAACAAAAAACACCCATGGAGTAATTTTAGAGATCGGTTCTGGAAATGGAGCTAATATAAATTACTATAAGAAATATAAAAAATTAATTCTTTTAGATAAAAATATTCATTTATTAAAAAAGACACAACTCTTGTGTAATCATAATGTTATTTTGGCGGATTCAAGTCACCTACCATTTAAAGAAACTATATTTGATAATATAGTTTCATCTCTTGTTTTGTGTTCAGTCATTGACAAACAAAAAACTATTAGAGAAATGAATCGAGTTTTAAAACCTGCAGGAAAATATTTTTTTTGGGAACATTCTATATCTAAAAATAAATTTATATATCACATGAAAAAATATATTATTTTTATATGGAAATTTTTAACTGGTGGCTGTGATTACAATAGTGATAATCACAAACTAATCAAATCAATACTTTGGGGCAAATCAAAGATCTATATTAAGAAATCAATTTTAATTAAATTTTTAGGAATGACTTACATTTACGGAGTTGTTTTGAAAGACTGAATTTTATTTTGAAATTTCTAATAATTTATTTTTGTCTATATTTCCGCCGCACAATATGAATATAGGGTTTGAATTTTTTGGTAATTTGAATTTGTTAAAAATTATAGGAGCAAGTGAAGCTGCAGATGACGGTTCTATAAATAATTTTGTTCTTTCAAATATTAACCACATAGTTTCAATTATTTCTTTGTCAGATACTGTGATTAATTCATCTAAATATTTATTAACTATCTGATAATTTCTTTCACCTATAAAAGGTGCAGACAGTCCGTCTGCTATAGTATTTATAGATTTCAAGGTAATTGCTTTCCCTTTTTTTAAACTTTGTTCCATACCATTTGCGCCTTTTGGTTCAACTCCAATAATTTTAATTTTCGGATTGAATTCTTTGAATGCAACACAAATTCCTGATATTAAGCCCCCTCCTCCGATACCTGTGAATACATGGTCAACTTGTGGTAAATCTTTTGTTATTTCCATTCCTAATGTCCCTTGTCCTGCAATGACAAAATCATCATCAAAAGGATGTATAAAATAAGCATTTGTTTTTTCTTGAATTTCTTTAACTTTTTCAAGTAAATTGTCATCTGTTACTATTACATTTGCACCATAATTTTTCGTTGCTTCTATTTTTGATTTTGTGGAATATTTAGGCATAACTACCGTACTAGAAATTTGGTTTATTTTTGCGCCGTAAGCAACAGCTTGAGCATGATTTCCTGAAGACATACTCACAATTCCATTTTTTTTAAGATCTTTAATATTTAGATTACTGATTTTATTTAAAACACCTCTTATTTTAAAGGAGCCTGTTTTTTGAAATAGTTCTTGTTTAAAATATATATTTGAGTTGTATTTTTCTGATAAAAAGCTTGACGTAGATATAGGTGTTCTGTGTATATTACTACCAATTACTCTAAGAGCTTTATTTATATCATTAGAATTTATCATGTTAAATTTTAATTAAACTAAAGGATTAAAAAATGAAATATACTAATTATCCACCATCTACTAGGCCAACTGCAATGGGTTTTAATGGTATGGCTGCATCTGCACATCCTTATGCTAGTATGGCAGGAATCAATATTTTAAAAAAAGGTGGGAATGCATTTGATGCAATAGTTGCAATAGCATCAACGTTAAACGTTGTAGAACCTTTTATGTCTGGTATGGGAGGAGTTGGCGTTGCATTAGTTTACAATTCTAAAGAAAAGAAATTACGTGCACTTAATTTTTCTGGATCAGCGCCTAAATTAGCTGATCCAGAAAAATATACTGAAGAAGCTAAAAATATAGGGCCTTGGGCACCATTGGTACCTGGAAATGTTGCAGGATGGTTAGAAATTCAAGAAACGTTAGGAAATCTAGAAAGAAAAGAAGTATTTGAAGAAGCTATAAATTATGCTAAGAATGGATTTCCAATGACACATTTTCATTACACAATGTTTGGTAATTCTGTTGATAGACTAAATAAATTTCCTTCTGGTGAAATAATATTAAATTCAGGAAAAGTTTCTCCTCCTGGATCTAGGATAAAAATGCCTGAATTAGCAAATTCATTACAGTTGGTTGCAAATAAAGGTGCCGATGAGTTTTACAGAGGAAGTATAGCAAAAAAAATAGTTGACTCAATGAAATTATATGGAGGTTTAATTAACGAAGAAGATTTAGATGCTGTAAAAGCCGAATGGACTGATCCTTTGACAGTCAAATATAAAGATTTTGAAGTTTCTACAGTACCCCCAAATAGTAGTGGATTTCAAATTCTTGAAACTCTTAAAATTTTAGAAACCCTACCACCTGAAAAAATCAAGTTCCAGGATTCTGATTTTGTTCATACTTTTATAGAAACTGCAAAATTGGCTGCCACTGACAGAATTGCATATGGGGGAGATCAATCACTTGGCTTAACTCCAACAGATAAATTGTTATCATCAGATTACGCAAATTATCAATCTAGTAGAATTTCACTAGATAAAGCTAATTTGTTAGCTGGAGAAGTTTTTAATCCCGATGCTCCTCAAGGTTCTTTGACAGCAGTAGATCTGGATGCATATGATGGTGGAATGACCACACATTTTTCAGTTGCAGATAAAGATGGGAATGTAGTATCGATTACTCAAACACTTGGAGGTGGATTTGGATCAGCCCTTGCCCCTGAGGGCACAGGAATATTTCTTAATAATATGGGAGATTGGTTTGATTTACACGATGGAAGTCGAAATCAAATTGGACCAAACAGAAAGCAGGATATGTGCCTAAGCCCAACACAAACATTTAAAAATGGAGAATTCTATGCAAGCGTTGGAACGCCCGGAAGTTGGGGGATTTTGCAAACAACATCTCAAATGTTAATTAATTTATTGGATTTTGAAATGAATATGCAACAAGTTATTGATTCACCAAGATTTAAAGCTATTGGAGGTAATAGAGTAGAAATGGAATCAAGATTTCCTGTTTCATTAATTGAAAATTTGAAAACTAGAGGTCATGAAATAGTAAATTTACCTGATTGGTCACCTAGTGTTGGCGGAGGGCATGGAATAAAATTTGAAAAAGAAACAGGATCTTATCAAGGTGGTGCCGACCCAAGGCGTGACGGATATGCTTTTGGTAACTGATATTCTATTTTAATTTATTCAGGCATTATTATTTCTGAACTTACATTTCTCATTTTATTTGGCATTATTACCATAGAATGAATTGAAGTACTCTCGGATAAAGATGCTAGAGAAAAAATTGTTTCAGCTACGTCTACGCTTTTTGCCATTGATTTTCGTCCCTCCTCAGAAGGAACTACAGGTCTTTGATCCATAATTGGAGTATCTACTTCACCTGGCATAATTGCAGTTGCTTTAACCATAGTATTTTTTAGTTCGATATTTAAGTATTCTGTAAAATTAATAACAGCAGCTTTTGCTGCTCCGTACGATAATCCTGCAATTGGGCTCCCTGATAATCCTGCTACTGAAGATATATTTATTATTAAGCCATTATTGTGTGATTTCATATTGTTTAAGACAGCCTGGGTAAACAAGACTGTACCAACAAGATTAGAATTAAATACATTTACAATATCTTCTAACTCAGTATTTTGAGTATTCCGATTTTTAGAACTATGCCCTGCATTGTTCATTAAAATGTCTATTTTTCGATGTTTTTTGATAACATCATCAACTGTCTTTTCTACAAAAACAGGGTTTGCGACATCCCCTACATAATAAGTACAATGACCATTGTTTTGTTTGATATTTTTTGATACTTCTATTAATTTAGATTCAGTTCTTCCAGTAATAATTATATTATCTCCATTGTTAGCAAATTTTATGGCAGTTTCCATTCCTATTCCACTACCACCACCT
>MDSW01024966.1_pt1 | contig 18435 bp, 20 predicted proteins | sample 811171 | NCBI WGS metagenome assembly MDSW01 (sample SAMN05326641, study PRJNA326480) | marine metagenome | isolation source: seawater | place: Atlantic Ocean: North West | collected 2012 | reverse complement strand
CACCCTGAAAGAACCGGTAATATCATCACAGCGCTTAGAAAAATGGCAAACCGGTTCTTCCCCATGCATTGATGGCCATTGTCATTTAACAAAACAATTACCCATTTTTTACACAATATGCTCATTTGATGCAAGTATTTCCAGAAGTCATGGGCGTTCATCATGTGACATGGGTTTGTCACGGTTCGGCAGTATCAAATCTCGACATTATTTCAGATTCCTTGCGATGGTTAAGTTGTGAAGCAGGGGAGGTTGAAATCTCAAAGTTTACGTCTCACCACGGCTCAGAGCAGTTCATTCTAAGGGTTAAGATGGGTAAGTCAAAGAAATCTATTCAATCCCTACGCCGATTGGGTAAAGAAAATCTGAGATTTTTGGTGGGAGCGATTGATGAAAAATTGACTGAAAAAAATGAATTGCATATACGTATAAATCTGGAATCATTGATTGCACAGAATGTTATTTTATCCAAGAAAGTTGGATCGCCTGTGGTCAAAGGCGTGATTAAGTTCCAAGTATATCCGAATCAGTCCGCACGGAGTGTGGCGTCTGAAGTTCTCCAATCTTGCTTGACCGATTTTTGAGGATGACCTAAATTTATCTCCCTATCATAGACAGCCATTTATATATCTTTAAGAGAGGGAATAAGCGGAGATAATCATGACTCATGTCGTAACATCTGCCTGTGTGGACCATAAATACCAAGATTGCGTTGCTGTTTGCCCTGTAGAGGCTTTTAGGGAGCAAGATACTTACCTCGTTATTGATCCTGACGAATGCATTGATTGCGGAGCTTGTGTTCCAGAATGTCCAGTTGAAGCAATTTTCGCCGATACCGATGTTCCAGATGAAGAAGAATCATGGATTGAAAAAAATGAAGAGGAATCCATAGATGCAGAAATCGCAACCGGAGAGTCTCCAGTTCTTGCAGACTCTTGAAAGAAACTAACCTTCAATAGGTAGCCCTCGCACCATTGGCATGATACGATGTCCAGTGGTCTAGATTTTAATCAGTTTAGGAAAGGAACTGACCTGCTGAAGCGAGGTTTTGCTCGTATGCAAAAGGGTGGAGTAATCATGGATGTGGTTACGCCTGAACAGGCAGCAGTTGCAGAAGATGCAGGTGCAGTTTCAGTTATGGCTTTGGAACGAGTACCCGCTGACATACGGAAAGTCGGTGGGGTAGCCAGAACCTCTCATCCTTCAATGATCAGTGGTATCATCGACTGTACAAGTATCCCAGTCATGGCAAAATCACGTATCGGACATGATGGAGAGGCGCAGGTTCTTCAGAGTCTTGGTGTAGATATGGTTGATGAGTCGGAAGTACTCACTCCAGCAGACCCGTTTTTCCATATCGACAAAAACTCATATGATATCCCGTTTGTTTGCGGCGCTACTGAATTGGGAGAGGCCGTTCGTCGTATCTATGAAGGAGCGGCCATGATTCGTACCAAAGGCGAGGCTGGAACCGGCAATGTTGTCGCCGCTGTGACGCATGCCCGCATTATTTCTCAAGAAATAAGCCAGTTAGAACATCTTAACGAAGAGCAAATTGGTGAGGCTGCAGACCACATTATCGACAGATATCGTGTCTTATCGAAAACATCATCTCTTCCAGGGACTCATGAAGTGACTCCTTTCGGAAAAATTGATGAAAAGATGCACAAAGACTTTGTCGATATATTAAATCAAGTAAAAACAATGCAACGCCTACCTGTAGTGACATTTTCTGCAGGGGGGATTGCAACTCCTGCAGATGCCTCACTCATGATGCAAATCGGTATGGATGGGGTCTTTGTGGGTTCAGGGATCTTTAAGTCTGAAGATCCTCAAACTATGGCAGAAGCAATCGTCCTCGCAACATCACATTATGACGATCCAGACAAGGTTGCTGAAGCCATGTCAATGATGGCTGGAGCACCAATGAAAGGGGATGAATTATCAACTCTTGAAGTAAGACTTGATGAACGTGGTTGGTAAACAGTAACCTGCTCATTGAAATATACGATTCTTGTCGCCGCCATGCTAGTGGGGTAGCCCCCGCAAAAACTCAAGGTGAAAAAGATGGCAGTAAAGAAAGGGATGAAAGCTCGTGCAGCAGCACGGAAGCAACGTGATAAGTGGAAGTCTAAGCGATGGTTTACCATCAGAGCACCCCGGCATCCTTGGAATTTTCAGCGCATTGGTGAAACTTTGGGTGAATCAGAAGAGCATATTGTTGGAAGAGTTTACAAGATGACACAACAAGAATTTAATGGCGACTTCACGAAGATGCACGTCCTACTTCACTTTCGAGTAACAGAAATCTTAGGTCAAGACGCATTGACGATGTTTATCGGACATTCTCATCAATCAGATCATACACGAAGACAAGTCCGAAGATATCGCGGTAAAATTGATAGCGTCGTAGATATCATTACCAAAGACGGATTTTTGGTCCGAATAAAAACCATGATGATCACCGAGAAAAGAATACAAACAAGCGTTAAAGCGGCTATTCGGGCGAAAGCTAAGGAAATGATTGTAGGATTTGGTGCTAAAAACATCTATGCTAAATTACAATCTTCTCTCATTAACGGAGACTTAGAAACAGAATTATTGAACGCTGTAAAGCCAATTTATCCTATGCGAACATGTGTCATTCGAAAGAGTCAACTTCTTCAGACAGGGGTGGTTTCAGACCAAGGACCAACTCTTGATGAAATTCATGCTGATGAACAGCGTCAAGAGGCTGAATTGAAGGCAAAGAAAGCAGCAGCACTTGCAGCAGCTGAAGAAGAGACACCCTCTGACGATGCGACCATTTTGGATGCAGCAGAGGCAATGGAATCTATTTCAGAAAAATCAGTGGCTGTATCAGAATCTCCTGATGAATCATCTGAAGAAGCATCTGATGATGAAAGTGTATCAGATGATGATGACCAGGCTTCTCCCCAAGATTTCAGTTCGATGACTGTCGCTGAATTAAAGCAATTATTGAAAGCAGCAGGAAAGCCAGTTTCTGGTAAGAAGGCTGAATTAATTGAGCGATTATCAGAGTAGAGAGATAATAACCTAATCTGGTGAATCAATGAAACGATTGGGAGTGATTGGCGGAACGGCTTTAGAAGCCATCTCTGAACAACATTCTACCTCAAAAGAAGATATCATTTTAGAAACGCCATATGGCGAAGTCCCTGTTTCATGTCTTGAATTTGAGGGCGACAAAAAAATAATTTTTTTGCAGAGACATCATGGAAAGGTGATGAGACCCCCTCATGAAATTAATCACAAGGCCAATATTTTCGCTCTTTATGAGGCCGGTGTTGAGGCCATATTGAGTATCTGTAGTGTAGGTGCTATCGCAAAGGATTTTCAACCTGGTCAAATTGATTTTGCAAATCAATATATTGACTTCTCTGGGCTTGCAATGAGTTTTCACAATGATGAAGCGATTTTCACTTCTATGACCTCACCTTTTGATTCGAACATGAATCAGATAATCAAGGCCAATATTGTTTCTTCAGTTGGAAGAACATATTGGCTTGCTCAAGGGCCACAATACGAGACACCTGCTGAGATAAATTCAATTGAATTTCTAGGAGGAGAGGCTGTTGGGATGACCATGCCAAGGGAAGTTAAGTTGGCTGCAGAATTGCACATTCCATATTCGGCTTTATTGATAAGTAGCAATTGGGCGGCAGGGAGAGATCCAGGTAACCCTCGTGCCAAATTAGTACATGAGGAAGTAAGTTCCCAAGCGAATCTGCAGCACGAACAGATCTATGCCTGCATTAATGCAATAATGCAAAACAATCATTGAGTCCATCTCATTATTTACATCATGTCACTTACTGTGGATGGTTGGTTAGCCAATACCAATGATGATGAATGGTCAAAAATGATGAAAAAAGTAGCCCAATTTCACAAAAAACATGATTTTGCAGGAAATAATGGTCATGACATGGGTTACCGAATTGCTCTCACAGTTGAAGAGTTAGGTGAACTCGCTGCAGCGATCACGAAGGGAAAGCCGATTGAAGATTGCGCTGAAGAGATGGCAGACATCCTGATTTTGCTCATGGGTCACAGCCTTGCGATGGAGATAGATCTTAAATCTGCATTTGAATCGAAATATGAACGCATCATGCAAAGATCTGCAAGAACTGGTCGCCTTGGGGTGAGAGTCACAGAATATGAAGGCTAATGTACTGATTCATGTGAGTATTCTTTGACATAGTGAATGTTTGGGAATATTCTCTCCAATTATTTGTTAGGATTGTCATGGCTGTACTTTTGCCATTTTTATGATGGGATTTAATCGCTAAATTTACAATAGTTCCTTGTCTCTGATTCAACTTCATTTTCTAGATGGACACCTTTTTTGATAAAAATAAGTCATCATTTCCGTATCATTTGAGCATGGCTACTTGGACATTGGGGATGGATAGGTTGAAGCCCTTCCGTATATCACGTCAAGACATGAAGTGGTTTACGACTGTGTTGGCTGTCGCGATGTTTGCAGTCATCTCAATACCGTTACCCACCATTCAGGCACAAACTGATGATGTTCATATCACCGAAATATTAGTTTCACCAAATAATGAAGATTATGGGGGTAATGACTGGAATGGTGATGGGACTATTGGGGCTGAAAGTGACCAATTCATTGAAATTTTTAACCCAACTGATGTGGAGATGGACCTTTCTGGTTGGGTCATAGAGCACACAAATAACAAGGGTGCAAAAAATTGTACTCTTTCTTCTCAAACCATTATCCAACCACAAGAATACCTTGTTCTCTATCGATCAGAAACTCTCATTGAATTCAATTTCTTTGATGGCGATACAGTGCATTTATTCAACAGTCAAGGGAACTTAATCGACACCGTGAGTTATCCTAGTGAGGATTCAGATTGGGACACACCTTATGGCATAAACCAAGCTGGAGAATGGTCGAAATTGGCGAACATAACGCCAACTCCAGGAGGTCCTAACCATCAATCATGGGTAGGTGTTAATCATCAGCATGGAAGTTGTGAGCGATCGATTGATCATATTCAAGATGAGAGTTATATCCTTTCAGGAAAAATTGTAACGATGCTAGAACAAGATGAAATCATTGAAAATGGTCATCTACTGATTGAAGATGGTATCATTACTGCAATTTGGTCAACACAAGATCCAACCCCAGAACAAGCCTTAACCATCCCCGAATCAATGTGGATTAATACAAATGGAGTCATTTACCCTGGTTTAATCGATGCACATAATCACGCTCACTATAATTTCATTCCACTTTGGGACCATGGCGGTGATGGTTGGTCAAATCGATATCAGTGGCAAGGAGATTCTGGATATAAATCAGCCGTATCTACTGTGAAAGGAAGAGTCACAGGTGGAAGTTCAACTCAGTGTGATTTAAACGCTGAGGGTATGAAATTCGCCGAGGTACGTTCGCTTGCAGGAGGGGCAACCTCCATTCAAGGCAGTTCAACCAGTGATAGAAGTAGTTTTGATTCAATCTTAGCAAGGAATGTCGAATATTACAACTTTGGAAGAGACAACGTTCATACTAAAGTTACAGAACTTGAGTCCGATTATGAAGGGAATCACATCAAGTCTGGAAATGCTTCTGGGAATCTAAATGCATGGTATTTACACCTCGCAGAAGGGATCGATGAATCTTCACGACAAGAATTTGATGTGCTTGTACAAAATAATCTGTTGGTAGGTGAACTGGTTGTTATTCACGGTACGGGACTTACTGAAACTGAATTCAATGCTCTTGGTGCCGTTGGGGCTGATTTAGTTTGGTCCCCAATCTCCAATCTCCTTTTGTATGGGGAAACTACCAATGTTGCAGCAGCAAAGCAAGCTGGAATGAATATTGCCTTAGCTCCTGATTGGTCACCTTCCGGCGCAAAAAACCCACTTCATGAACTAAAAGTAGCAGATTGGTGGAACAAAAACGAGCTCAATTCACTGTTTTCAAATTATGAACTCGTGGAAATGGTTACGACGAACCCAGCAGCTTCTGCAAATTGGCTAATGGAGACAGGTTCTTTGCAAGTTGGATTGGCTGCAGATATTCTCGTATTGGAAGAGGTTCATCAAGACCCTTATCGAAATTTGATTGAGGCCATCGACCCAGATGTAAAGTTGGTTATTGTGGCAGGTTTGCCTGTTTTTGGAGATGAGTTACTCTTCTCTCAACTCGATAATGAGTATGAAATTCTTCAAGCTCCGGGGTATCAAAAGGTAGTAGACGTGACTTACGAAACTATTTCTGGTGCACACAAAGAGATGAACCAAATTATTCAAGAAATTTCTGATTGCATGGCAACTGTAACAGCAACTCCTATGGAGAAATGGTACACGTATGGAGATCAAAGATATTTTTCAGTTCTCAATGGATCAAATACCTTTCAGAAGAATCGTAACATCGATCTTTGGAGTGATTATTACGATATTTCTCTAGATGAAAACGGAAAGAGAACTGGATTATCAAATACCACCTCGACATCAGGAGATATGGATGGTGATGGCTGGACAAATACTGTCGAGATTTTATGTGGTACAGGCCAAAATGATAGTGATAGCATTCCCAAGGATTTGGATGGAGATGGTAAATGTGACGCATTAGATGATGATGTTGATGGAGATGGTTATGCAAATGATGTTGATGCATTCCCTCAAGATGATTCCGCTGCAGTCGATACTGATTTTGATGGTCTCCCTGACCAATTAATTCATGAAAATGGTTCATTATTCAAGGACATTGATGATGATGGAGATGGGTGGGCTGATGATGTCGAGTCTATCTGTCAGACTGATCCTATGTCGAACAAAAGCGTACCAACCGATCGTGATGGAGATCAAATTTGTGACGGTATAGATTTATTTCCAGATGATTCAACAGAATGGGAAGACTTAGATGGAGATGGGTTTGGAGATAATAATGGCTCAAAGTCATCTGATGATACAACCATTCAACTCTCAAGTAATGATGATTCAATTACGGGCAATCCGTTGTTCTGGGTGGCAGGTATCATTATGCTAGTATCGACAATTATGTTGACAATGTTGATTTTATCATATCGAGAAAAATAACTTGGGACTAAATCTTTCAGGGATTATTTCGGGACCAAGTCCTGAATGTCATTGGAAAATCATCATTTGTTCCGGCTTGTGTGTAAACTTCTTCTTGGAGATTAAACCCATCAATCTCAGGAAACCACGTGTCGGGATCTTCTACTTTTGTATGAATGATTGTTTGTTCAATTTTAAGTGTCATTGGAAGGAAGAGACGGTAAATTTCTCCTCCCCCTATGATGCAAATTTCAGGTTCATTCAGATCAAGGATTTCTTCAAAACTCATTTGCTCAACATTCTCAAGTTGTGTCCGAGACATCACAATGTTTCTGCGATTGGGGAGAGCATTTGGTAGTGAGTCCCATGTTTTCCTGCCCATTATGATTGTTTTACCGGTAGTGAGTCTCTTGAATCGTTTTAGGTCAGTAGATTGGCGCCATGGCAGGTCACCATCCTTCCCAATAGCTCCGTTTTCATCACAGGCAACAATGATTGTATACACATGATCACCTAGACCGATATTGGTGCCTTAATATGAGGGTGATGTTGATAGTTTTCAATTGTAAAATCCTCATAAGAAAAGTCGTCGATATTTTTGATATCAGGATTGACTTTCAATGTTGGCAACGGAAGCGGGTCTCTGGTAAGTTGTAAGCGAGCCTGTTCCAAGTGATTATTGTAAAGATGAGCGTCGCCTAAGGTATGGACGAAAACTCCCGGTTTGAGATTACATACTTGAGCAACCATATGAGTGAGTAATGCGTAAGAAGCGATGTTAAATGGTACTCCCAGAAATACATCCGCAGATCGTTGGTATAATTGGCAATTGAGTTTTCCATTTGACACATGAAATTGGAAAAAGGCATGACACGGCATCAATGCCATTTCTTGTAATTCCCCTACATTCCATGCACTCACAATGATTCTTCGGCTGTTGGGATTCGATTTGATCGTCGATATTGCCTCCTCCAATTGATCGATTATTTGACCATTTTTTGTCTCCCAGTGTCGCCATTGTCGGCCATAAACAGGTCCGAGGTCTCCGTTTTCATCAGCCCATTCATTCCATATCTTAACACCATTTTCCTGAAGATATTTTACATTTGTATCTCCCCGAATAAACCACAATAATTCGTAAATAATCGATTTCAAGTGAAGTTTTTTGGTCGTTACCATTGGAAAACCTTCCTCAAGGTTAAATCGCATTTGGTGCCCAAAAACACTGAGTGTCCCAGTTCCAGTTCTGTCCCCTTTCGTTTCTCCCTCTTCTAGAATCAGTCTCATCAAATTGAGATACGGCTCCATGAACCTTGCACATGGAATGAAGCCCTTGAGCCTTGTCACGGTGCGCCGAGGAGTTCTAATCTTTTCATCAAGTCATCAGTGAATTTTCTATAGAGTTTTGAACACAGGTCATTAACTTCGCCTTCATTGCTGACATCAATCGATTTAATTTGTTCTAATTCTCTTTGTTCACCTAACCATTGATGCCAAGTTATAACTTCTCCATAAGCAATTCCAGCCTTCCGCCAAAACCTTGGCCACTTGTGTCGTTTTGGAATCATCATTTCTCTGGTTCCCCAGTGAGCCACGGGCAGAATTGGCATATCAGGGAAAGATGCAGCAAGCCTAGCAACACCAGTTTTCCCTTCTGATAGATAGGGGGCTTCTTGGGATTTCGATCTTGTTCCTTCAGGAAAGATACCGAGGATTTTGTTGTTGGCAATTACATCCGCTGCCATAGATAGTGCTTGTTTCCCTCCAGTGTCACGATTTGTTTCAATTTGCCCAACAAGTCTCATAAAATGGCGCAAGAAAAAATTCTGGAAGTGACCGTCTTTTGCAAGATAATGTATCTTTTTACCTGATGTAATAATAATCACAATCGGGTCAACGTGCGATAAATGGTTGCTGGCAATAACAAATGGAGATGATTTTGGAATGTTTTGACGTCCTGTGGTTTTGATACGTGTTACGATTTTTAGGAGAGAGCCAACCGTATATCTTAGAAAACCATAGCTTCTATATTTTCCAATTTTTTTACCAGAGGGTTCTATTTTCCAATGTTTTTCCAAACGCAACCATGCTTGAATAACATCTTCCATTGTATATTTTAGGTGATGTTTACCATTTGATTCTTATCCCTAATTTGAATGACAAGTCTCAAAGCATGGAGCACTTGAGAATTAAACGTGCGCTTTCTCGTATTGATGTTGTTATTCTCTGCGACCTATTCTCCCGTTCTCGCCGAAGAAACCACTTGGAGGTCAGATGGATGGTTGGCTACTATTGGTCTTGAAAGGTTAGACAAAGGAGACGAGTTTGGATGTTATGGGATGCCAGATGCTAATTGGGAAAATGAACCCGTGGATGTCACTCTTCAGTGTCGTCAGTATCTTGGAGATCACATCGTAGCTTCACGTTGGGGGGAAAATGCTCTATCAACTTACACACCTAATACATTATCAGCAAGCGAACATGAAGACATCGCTGACTTGGGATTTATGATTCATGGGGACAGTACTGGGCTTAGGCATTCTGCTTGGCACCATGTAGATGATGAGCCCAGAGATCTTTGGGATTGGCACAATCTTGGTCGGAGAGGAGGAAGTTTGGAATTGGGTATGGCCAATCAATCAGCACTAGAAAATGAACTCGATGCCGGTGGTCTTGTGAACTTATATTGGATTGGAAGGATTCATGATGCCATTGTCCGTCATGACAAGGATGTGGTAGCAATGTTGGAAGCCAGAGATGATGTGTGGTTTACCACCTGGGGAGAAGCATGGTCATACTGGAGCATAAACAGATGTTATGAATTTTCTCATGGTCTGAATGGTACGACTCTTTCGTTTACCTCCCTTCAAAAATCTGAATGTCAATCAATCACTCCTTTCCGTTGGAACGTACCCATTACTTGGATTCTCAATCTCAACAATTCCGAAGTACAAAGCATCAACCTCCCGGAAATCTCTGTAGAAGAAAATCAGTTACAATCCGGATGGCGCATGGAACAAAACTTGCTATACTTGTCTGTAACAAATGGATTTACTGCGGAAATCAATCTAACCGAATCAACTGATTATGATGTTTTAGGTCGCACTTCATTTTTTAATAATCATTCAACGGCTCTGACGATTACTGGACATAGTACCACTGATCTTTTTTCCTGGTCAAAGCGATTTGACGATCATCCAGATTTGAGATTTACTTGGCTTGTTATGCCGCAGTTGATCGATCAAGGTATTGCTTGGTTACCAGCTGCAGCGGTTGTAATTGCTGTGTCCTCACTCTCCCTCATCTTTTGGGTGGTGAAAAAAGACCTCAATCAGGATAATTCTTCCGAGGCCTTGACACCACAGGTACCTACGACAGATTTTGATGAATAATGATTTTATTACAATCAATTAAGCCGTTGGTAATCTACGTCTGGTACTGAGAATATTTCTTGAATTAAAATGGAACAGAGGTTGACTTTGCCAAAATCACCTTATTTTCTTGTCAATTCATTAGTCTGGAACAAAGCGAAGAGGTTTCAAAATTTCAGGCAAATCGAAGTCATTTGGGTTTTGAGAAATTTTTATTCCCCATTCAACAATCGCATCATAATGAATTTTATCATCTAATTTTCCAAGCCAGATTCTATTTTTTTCAAAAGTCAATAGTGCGACATTATTCATGCTGCAGGGGCCAAGGCAATGTATACTTGAGAGTTTTACCTCTTTTCCAAGATTTCTTTCCTCCCAAATTTTTTTTAATTCATCTAGAGGTACTGGCTTATTTCCTTTCTCTACACGACCGCAACAACAACCATCGCATATTGTTACTTTAGGAATCATGTCGTCACCATGAAGGGCTTTTGCGTAATTATATTCCACTTCTGACGAAGTTATCATCGTCAATTGGAACCCAAACATTTGATTTTTCTTCATTTTGGATTTCAACGCGATATGGATTACCTTGATCCCAGCACTTGAGGATTCTGCCTTCTGCAAACTCTCCAATATTTGCAAAGACCTTATCTCCTACATTGAAGCGAAGTTCTTCGGCCATACACTCCATTAACCCTTTTTGTAATCCTGCATGGTCGAGATTACGTCCGATGAAAACGAATCTACATTCCCTATCTTCACCCTCTTTCCATAAACCGATCTCCTCGCTAAAATCACCACCAAATAGCATGTGAACTCCTTGAAACACAAATTTCTGCTCCATTCCTTTTACAGCTAATACACCTTTGTATCGAAATAGGTCTGCACCCTTTTCGCGCATTAGCTCTCCAATCCATCTTTCTAACTTGTTAACATTTAATTCCCCTAGAAATCTAGCACTTGTGGAAGTAACACTTTGATCGTGCTCATGTTCGGATTCTGTATCCAAAAATTCAGGATCCATTTCTAAGGTTCTCTCTAAATCAAATGAGCCAATGTCTATGAGCTCTTTTGGATCGATAAGGCTATTTTCAGTTTGGTGTATCGGCGCAAAATTATTGATTGATTTTATTCTTGATTTAACTTCATTTATCTCATCCTCAGATACGAGATCAATTTTATTCAAGATTACTCTATCTGCGAATGCAAGTTGCTCGACAGACTCGTTTTCGATACCTTCAGGTTTTTCTTCATCGAGGTGTTGAATGATGTGCTTTGCATCGACAACAGTGATTATTCCATCCAATTTGTAGCGCTCGACCACTTTATCATCAACAAAGAAAGTTTGCGCAACAGGTGCTGGGTCCGCTAATCCAGTCGTCTCAATCAATACCCCGTCGAAATCTTTTATTCGATCGTATATCTTATCAAGAGTTTCAGTAAGATCGCCACGAACTGTACAACATATGCATCCATTCATTACCTCGATAATCGTCTCTTCAGAACTTTCAACGAGAATATTTTCATCTATTCCAACATCGCCAAATTCATTTTCAATTACAGCAAATTTCATCTTATGTTCAGTACTTGTCAAAATGTGGTTCAGAAGTGTGGTTTTACCGGAACCTAGGAATCCGGTTAGAACAGTCACGGGAATAAGTCGCTTTTCAGTCTCTGCAGTTGTCATCATACAGGCCTAATTCTAGTAGTTATTTAGACACAACTATTAATTGGAGTGAGTTGATTTATTAGTGAATTGAATGGTGGTTTGGTTTGACCTTCGCTCTTCTTCTGATGAGTGAAAAAGACCACAATCTAGAGAATTTATCCGAAGCCTTGATGCCACAGATGCCTTCAGACGATAATGATGAATGACGGCTTGACCATCAATCCGTGGAGCAGTCAGCAATCTACAGACTATGGTAGAATCATTGAGCAATTTGGCCTTCAGTCTACATCTGATCTTGAAATCCCTTCTCCTTCAAAATTGCACAGAAGAGGCATTGTTTTTGCTCACAGAGATTTTGATGTCGTACTACAATCGCAAAAATGTGGTGAAGATTTTGGTGTCCTAACAGGCCTGATGCCTTCAGGAAAAATGCACATGGGTCACTCCATGGTCATTGATCAAGTAAAATGGTTGCAATCACTTGGAGGTGATGTGACCATTGCAGTTGCAGATTTAGAATCAAGTGCTACGAGAGGTATTTCTCTTTCAGAAGGCCGAAGAACAGCAATCAATGAGTACATTTCATATTATGCTGCTTTGGGTTTAGAACCTGAATCGACAGAGATTTATTTTCAATCAAGGCGCAGTGAAGTGCAAAAACTGGGTTTTTTATTAGGAAAAAAAACCAATATTGGTGAGATGGAATCGATATACGGTTTCAATGGTTCAACCAATATGGCACATGTTCAAGCACCTCTTGTCCAAGCCGGTGATATCCTTCATCCTCAACTAGATGAATTTGGAGGTATTAGGCCGATAGTGGTCCCAGTGGGGGTCGATCAAGACCCACATTTGCGACTCACCCGAGGCCTTGCATCAAAATCGAATTGGTTTAACATAGCACCTGATAAGTCGAGAGGTTTATCGATTACTCTTTCGATTAATGAGGAGAGTGCTCAGTGTTTTGGAGTTGACGCTCATGGTCGAATTAATCGCGAAAAGCAGAGGGAAACGTATCTAAAAATAGAGCAGACACTTTCAACACTTGGCTTTTCTGATATATCCTCGAACCCTAAACAGGGGACAGTTTCACTTCCTGGTGCGAAAAAAACGGATACCCATATGGTAAGAAAAGTTCTGTTAAAACTTGAGCGAGAACTTGGGGGGCTTGGATTGATGGCTCCAGCATCGACATATCATCGATTTGCTGTGGGATTAACCGGCGATAAAATGTCTTCATCCAAACCTAAGACCACCCTGTTTTTGGGTGATGATTTAGATGTCACTGCAAAAAAGATAAAAAAATCATTTTCGGGGGGTCAAGCCACGTTAGAGGAGCATCGCCGTTTGGGAGGAAATCCAGACATAGATGTTGCATATCAGTATTTGATGTATTTCTTCGAAGAGGATGATAAAGCATTACAAGAATTATATCAAGGGTACAAATCCGGGAAAATCCTTGCTGGTGAAATGAAACAAACTTGCATCGATAAAGCCTCTGAGTGGCTAAAAGAATTGAAAGAAAAAAAGGATGAAACCGCTCATTTAGTTGAGGCATTTTTGTCTAAGGATTCGAAGGATTAGCCGAGAATACCGGTGGTTCGGGGCCTAGAGGTAATTGTTCTATTTCTTCAGAATTTAGTGGACGAAAAACAACGTCTTCGTGCGAAATTACACTGTGTCCTCTTGGATCTAATAATACAAGCGTTATTTCTCGATCGGGGGACAAAAACTCATGATTTACCAACATGTTTTCCATTTTCTCGAGCGCGGTAATTTCTTCTTCAATTTCTTCTTCAATTGATTGATGTTTGACAAGCCTAATTATTCTCACAAATCGTTCGAAAATACCTTCTACATTTGAAACATAACCGGTTGAATCAGCTCCTGGACTGACTTCTAAGTCCAATTCTGGTATCCGAATTGTACAGGATGAAGACCGTACTACTCGAGCTTCTAGGTGGTTTCGATTATGAACAATGAGAGAATGCATAGATGGTTCTTTTTCTTCTGCGGGAATGAAATCAGATTGCTTCCAGCCACAGGAACGGCATGAAACAGTAACTTGTGTGTGTTCTCCAAAATATGGTATTTCGTCAATGTAAGTGTACATCTTCAATTGATTTTCCACCCCACAAACTGGACATGGTATGCTTAAATCGACTTCAGACATACGTTCACCTAAGTCATATCATCTTCGAAATCGCTGGCAAAGGCTTCCATTTCTACACCTCGAATACCTCGACTACCGGGTGGAAGAAGCAATAATCTTGTATCTGTAATTTTTACCATCTGGCCACCCATGTCACCTTCGATAAAATCTGCTAATTCCTGGAGAGCCGATTGAAGTTCAACCTCTCTTGCCATTAAACGACCCATTTCCACGATTACAATCTCATTATCTGATACCCAGTCAAGTAACTGATCAATACCAGTGAGGTCGTGAAGAACCGAACGATGGATTACGCTCCCATCGTACTTTTTGGGAAGTGGTGGATGCGGGTAGAGATTTGCAAGATCTCGATAGGAAGCACGAGGTTTTTTCTCAATCGGAATTTCACTCTTACTGGGTAAATCGATTCTTCGAGGTGGTTGCTGCGTAAACGCATCGAGTGACATCTGCTCCTCCTCGTCCCCGGCCATGTGATACTCAGGCGACGGTTGGTTGATAAGGGTCCCGCGTTAGGAAGTTACTGGTCAGCCATTAGAATGGGACCTATATGGTGATATTGTGGAGAATAATGAAGCAACTATGCTGAAAACTGGAACAAGTACGATCGGTATCACCTTCAAAGGAGGAGTTGTTGTAGGCGCCGACCATAGAGCCACAATGGGCCATTTTATCGCAAATAAAAGCGTTCAAAAATTATTCAAGATTGGTAATAACCTTGCATTGACTACAGCAGGTTTGGTAGGACATGCGCAGTCTTTAGCACGAACTCTGGCTGCAGAAGTATCCTTGTTTGAACTTAAGAGGAATCATGCAATGACTGTGAAAGGTGCAGCAACACTAACCGCCAATATCCTTTCTGGTCGTCCGCATTGGGTTCAACTACTCATTGTTGGCGTCGATGAAGACGGCCCCTCTGTTTATTCGATTGATTCAGCAGGTGGATCAATTCCAGACGTATACTGTGCCACAGGTTCCGGTTCACCTTACATGTACGGTGTGCTTGAGGATGGATTCAAAGAAAACATGACTCGTGAACAAGCAGTTTCTCTTGCAGCCCGTGCTTTATCGGCATCAGGTCAGAGGGACGCTGCTTCTGGTAACGGTATGGATTTAGCCGTTATAACCAAAAAGGATGGCTTTGTCCTTATACCTAACTCCGAGATTGAAGCAACCCTGAAATCTTAGATTTAGACATACACTATTCCTCGATGTTTGGCCTGCTGGCCTGCTTTTCGAAGGAGGTATTTTTAATGAGATACACGTTCAAAGAAATACAAGAAACAATCAAGAAAATCGTCCCGAAAGATATCGCATATGATGTCGACTTGGAAGCAGGGGATATTTCCATCATAACTCCCGTTCCTGAAGCGTTTGGAGGCGGAGATGGTCTCATTGGGAAGATCGCAAAGGAGATCAAACGGAAAATCGTTCTTCGACCGGACAAAAGTATCATGAAGAGTGAGGAAGATACTGAGCGATATATCCGTGATCTTATTCAAGATGTAGCGGATATACACCAAATTTACTTTGATGCTTGTTATTGTGAAGTGACCGTAATTTGTGGAAATCCTGGCGAAGCAGTTGGAAGAAAAGGAGTCAACGCCAAGAAAATCCGAGATGAATCCGGCTGGCTTGTTAAATTTGAAAGAACGCCACCCATCTTATCAAAAACGGTTCACGATATCCGAGGATACAGAGCTGCCCATGCTGCTGAACGTAGGAAATTACTCAGAGAGTTTGGATTGAATATCTATCGTCCAGTTAGACAAGGTTCTACATGGGTTAGAACAACTGCACTGGGTTCATATCGAGAGGTCGGTAGAGCCTGTCATTTAGTCACAACCAATGAGAGTCGGGTTATGATTGATGTTGGTGTCAATATTGCAAGTGATACAGACCCAATGCCCTATTTTACCGCACCCGAAGCATTACCACTCGAGAAATTGGATGCTGTAGTTCTAACTCATGCACATCTCGATCATGCAGGAATGCTTCCAGTGTTATTCCGTTACGGATATAGAGGCCCCGTTTATTGTACTCCACCCACTAGAGATTTGATGCTATTATTGCAGTCTGATTATCTTAAAGTAGGAGGTACGGAAGGTAAGAGGGCTCCTTACGATATGGAAGATATCCGCACTGCAATGCGTCATGTGATTGATGTGAATTGGGGACAGACCGTCGACATCTCTCCTGATGTAAAATTAACCTTCCATAATGCAGGTCATATTCTCGGATCTTCAGCTGTTCATTTGCATGTTGGAGAAGGAAAGCACAATCTCGTGTTTAGCGGAGACCAGAAATACGAAAAGTCATGGTTGTTTGATGCAGCAAGTGTTCGATTCCCTCGATGTGAAACTTTGGTAATCGAGTCTACTTATGGAGCAAGTGGCGATTTCCAACCAAGCCGTGAGGAGGCCAATCAAGAGTTGCAAGATGTTGTTTCCAGAACACTGAGAAGAGGCGGGAAAATGATGTGTCCAGTGTTTGCTGTTGGAAGAAGTCAAGAGGTGATGATTGCAATCGATGAATTATTCCGTTCAGGCTCTGTAAAGCCGGTGCCAGTATATCTTGATGGTATGATTCAAGAAGCGACTGCGATACATTCGAGCCATCCTAACTACTTGACAAAAGCCCTCCGCCAATCTCTTCTCAAGGATGATGGTGATAATCCGTTTACGAGCACCTGGTTTAAGCAAGTCCAAGGAAGAGATATGCGTGAATCTATTGTAATGGATTCGAGCCCTTGTATCGTTTTAGCAACGAGTGGTATGTTGAACGGAGGTCCCATTATGGAATACTTCAGACATTGGGCCTCAGAAGACCGGAATAGTTTATGTTTCGTTGGGTATCAAGCAGAGGGAACGTTGGGTAGAAGGTTGCAAAAGGGCTTTTCTGAAGTGCCTATGATTATTCATGGACAAACTGAAATTGTAAAAATCGGATGTGAGATGGTCACTATCGATGGATTTAGCGGACATTCAGACCGAAGGCAATTATTGGAATTTATCGAAAACATGAGTCCAAGGCCAAAGAATGTAATCTGCCATCACGGAGATTATCAAAAATGCAATGAACTTGGAAGAACATTGAGGGAGAAATTTAAAGTTCGAACTTTTGCTCCAAATAACCTAGAAACAGTGCGATTAGTTTGATCATAACATCGGCATTTCAAACCCCACGTCCTCGGGATTCGGAAGTTCAGAATTTCCTTCAGTAATGGATTCATTTATCCCATTTTTCTGTCCACTACCTTGGAGAGAGGTTTCTTTTTCCAGTTTATCTGACTCGAGCATGGAAGAGAATAATACAATCACAAGAATGCAGATAGATAAGAATATGATGGGCATGAAAAAATCCCCTCCTCTTGAGGCTTCTGCAAAAGAGATGTAGACGGCGACCACCAAAACACATAGGGTGCTAAACCATCGTAAACTCAGCCCCATGAGGTAGGGATGACCATTTCCTTGATGAACCTCCCTGTGTTGGGATTCATATGCAGGGTAGTTCAAATCGATCGTCGGGTAGTTGTCCAGGCTGGCTTATGACAGCAGTTGCTCCTTGGGGAGAAAATGCAGAGGATGCCTATGATCAAGGTCTGGTTGAATTGGGTTTAGGTGACGCAAGATTGATTGAAGTTCAAGGGGCATTCTTACCAATGGGTTTTGTGGCGGTTCCACCGGCTCATTTACCCATGGGTTCTCTGGTTGAATGTCACTTGGCATCATCTTATGCATACAATGGTTCAACGGCTTGCGCTGGTGTTGCATGGGCGTCCTGTCAGACTCCTGAAGAGGAGCAAGTTGCAGTTGTAGCAAAAATTTCTACAGAATCCGATTATGAAGAAACAGAGTCACTATTGAAGAGAAATTTACAAAGAAGATTGGCAAGCCGTGATCTAGAAGTGTTGAGTTTTGATGTTGCAGTTGACGAGGTTACTGCTGCTCAGGACCATTTTGGTGTAGCCATGGCTGCTCTTATCCTTCCTGATTCACTGAAGATGATGGCCAATACTGGAAGAACCAGAGGTCTTACGAAGTCAGCGACAAAAGCCATGGAGACTGCAGCAAAAAGAGTAGATACAAAGGCTCCTGCTGCTCCTGCAATGCGCCCAGGGTCAAAACGACCGGATTTCAGTTTGTGAT
>MDSW01196570.1_pt1 | contig 18437 bp, 14 predicted proteins | sample 811171 | NCBI WGS metagenome assembly MDSW01 (sample SAMN05326641, study PRJNA326480) | marine metagenome | isolation source: seawater | place: Atlantic Ocean: North West | collected 2012 | reverse complement strand
TCCGACGACGCTGACGTGGAAGCTGACGCGTCGGACACGTCAGAAGAAGAAGAAGAAGAAGAAGAAGAAGACGACGACGACGACGACGATGAGACGCCTCGCGGCGCGTGGACCTCGAAGGACGCGGAGGCGGAGGAGGCCGCGGCGCTGTGCGTCGGCGAGGACGCGGTCGTGGACGAGCGCCTGACGCGACTGTTCGAGCTCCTCTCCGGCTGCGACGACGTCGCCGTCGCCGCCGTTCGCGTCCGCGCGCGGGAGATGTTGACAGCCTTCGGGGGCGACGAGGAGGAAGAGGAGGAGGATGAGAAGGAGGAGGAGGACAGCGCGGAGGTGTCCGAGGCCGTGGCGCTCGCGCGGGGGTACCGCGCGCGACGGAAAGCCCTTCTCTCGGACGTCGCGTGACGACGACGCGCGCGGCGTTCGTAGATACAGTACTACGTGTAGTCTACAGGTTAACAGGGTAGCTAGATTATCTTACTCGTATAGACAGAGGAAAGCTCGCGTCGTCGGTCGTCACGACGCCGCCGCGGGACGCGGAGACGTCGGCAACATCCCCGACGCGTGCGTCCGCCGCGTCATCGAGCACTCCACGCCGTTCTTCGGCCGCGCCTCGATGAGAAACCTCCTCAGTTTGCTCACCAGCGTCGTGAGCGTTCGCGCGTCCACGGCGGGCAGCTCCGCGACGGCGGCTTCGCCGACGCTCCGTCTGCGGCGGCGGCGAATGGCGATCTTCCTCGCCGTCCTCGCGCGCGGGTCCGGATTATTCGGAATCAGATTCGGACTCGACGACGACGCCGTCGTCTCGTCGTCCTCCGCGTCGGAGGACGTCGTCGACGTCGTCGACGTCGCGTCGGAGCTCCGCCTCCTCGCGGCGACGCCGTCGTCGGCGTCATCCGCCGCCGCGGAGGCGCGACTCCTGCGGCGGAACTCCTTCGCGCACGCGGCGCAGCGAAACACCTCGAAGTCGCCGAGCACGACGCTCTGCGCGGTCCACGACCCGCACCCGAAACACCGCTGGTACCACCCGTCGCGCGGCATCTTCGTTCCGTCGATGTACGCGATGCCGTCGCGTCCTCGGAGTAGCGCGTCCTCCGCGGATCCCAGCCCGCGCGCGCTGAGCGGGCCGGACGCGCATCGCGCGTGCGCGGCGCGTTTCGGCGACAGGACGTCCGCCGCCGCCGCCGCCGTCGTCGCGGCGAGAGAAGCGACGCCGTCCATCGTGAAGTTCGCGTCGAGGCTGCGCCGCCGCGCGTGCCTCGCCGCCGTCGTCGTCGTCGTCGTCGAACGCGAGGGATCATCGCGCTTTTCGACGTCGTCCGCGACGACGTCGTCGAGGACGTCGCACCCGCGGCCGCATTTCGGGACGTGCGTCGCCGCGGACGGGGACTGCAGCGTGAGCGCGCGCGTGCGCTTGATCCCCGGGTGTTTCGCCGTCGCGGCGAGCGCGAGGCGGCCTCCGAGCGGCGACATGGCGGTGTGCGTGGACGGCTTCGCAAGCGGGGACTTATCGAAAACACCAAAAAAACGCCACCTGGACGATTTCGTTAGACCGTCGTTCTCGAGTTAAACGCTCCATACATTCGATCGGCATTCGAGCCGGGCGTTTCGAAGTGCGGAAGCGGGCGATGCGATTCCGAAAAGACGGCACCGGGGCGGAAGAGATCTCGCGCGCGCGAGCACGGCGGGGGCGACACGACGCGCGCGATGGGGGGCGACATCGACCTCGTGACGGGGAAACCGGTGAAGAACAAAGAGCGCGAGCTCCTCGTCGCGCTCACGCCGGAGGAGAAGAGGGCGCAGAAGGAAGCGCGCGCGGCGGAGATGGCGGCGAAGCGCGCGGCGAAGAAAAAGGCAAAGGGCGGCGGCGGCGGCGACGCCGCCGCCGCCGCCGCGGAGGCCGACGCCGACGCCGCGGACGCGGAGTCCGCCGCGGACGCGATCGCTCGCCTCACGACGACGGAGTCCGCGGGCGCGTCCGCGGTGTTGTCCTCGCAGCTGCTTCTCGCGAAGCAGCGATCCGTCACCGGCGTGCTCGCGTCCGACGCGAAGAGCGCGACGAACGTGCGCGTCGAAAAGTTTTCGCTCGCCGTCGCCGGCGCGACGCTCCTGGACGACGCCACGCTCGACCTCAACGTCGGGACGCGGTTGGGGTTCATCGGCCAGAACGGCTCGGGGAAGACGAACGTCCTGAACGCGATCGCGCTGAGAGAGCTCCCGATCCCGGACCACTTCGACCTGTACCACCTCCATCAGGTGCGTTCTATACAAAAGTTGTTCACCCACCGCTCGGTTTCAACATTTGATCGCTCCCCGTTTCAACTGACCGGTGAACTGTTTTTGTATGGAATGGCCCTCAGGAGGCGGAGCCCACCGAGCGCACCGCCGTGCAGGCGGTGGTGGATCACGTCACCGAGGAGATCGCGCGTTTGGAGCGCGCGCAGGACTTGATCCTGGAGACCTCCGGCGCGGACGACGAGCGCTTGGAGGCGATCGGCGAGCGGCTGAGCGAGCTCGACCCGGACACGTTCGAGTTCGAGGCGAGGAAAATTCTCAGCGGCCTCGGGTTTTCGAGCGCCACGGTGCCGATGGAACGCGCGACGAAGGACATGTCCGGCGGGTGGCGCATGCGCGTCTCGCTCGCGAAGGCGCTGTTCGCCGCGCCGACGCTGCTGCTTCTGGACGAGCCGACGAACCATCTCGACCTCGAGGCGTGCGTGTGGCTCGAAGAACATCTGTCGCGGTATAAAAAATGCCTCCTCGTCGTGTCTCACAGTCAGGACTTTCTGAACACCGTGTGCAACAAGATCGTGTGGCTGCACAACAAAGACCTGCGGTATTACTCCGGGAACTACGCGACGTTCTGCACGCAGGTCGAGGCGGAGGAGAAGATACAGTCGAAACTGTACGAGAAGCAGCAGGCGGACATGCAGAAACTGGCGGATTACGTCGAGGCGAACCACGCCAACGGCAAGGCAAAGTCCGCGGCGTCCAAGGACAAAGTCCTGTCGAAGATTAAATCCGAAGCCGTGGAGAAGCCGTCGCTGCGGACGAACACGTTCGTGTTCGAGTTCCCCGAGTGCGATAAACTCCCGTCGCCGGTGCTGCCGTTCGACAACGTGTCGTTCTCGTACAGCGGAAAGAAGGAGGAGTACCTGTACCACGAGCTGGACATCGGCGTGGACTGCGACTCGCGCATCGCGCTCGTCGGTCCCAACGGCTGCGGGAAGTCCACGCTTCTGAAGCTCATGGCCGGGGAGCTGACCGCGACGGAGGGGGACGTGAAGCCGCACACGGCGCTCTTGATCGGGCGGTATAACCAGCACAGCGCGGAGCAGCTCGAGCCAGAGAAGACCGTCTTCGCCTTCTTCAAGTCGACGTACCCGAACTCGCCGACGTTTAAGCGCACGGACGAGTACTGGCGCGGGTGGCTCGACCGGTTCGGCTTAGACACGAAGATGCAGAACACGAAGATCGGGTGCTTATCCGACGGCCAGAAGTCCAGGATCGTGTTCGCGATGATCAACATGCGAAACCCGAACTTGCTGCTGCTCGACGAGCCGACGAACCATCTCGACGTGGACGCCATCGACGGCCTCGCCAACGCGATCAAAAAGTTCAACGGCGGCGTCGTCCTCGTGTCGCACGATTTCCGTCTGATCGATCAGGTCGCGGACCAGATTTGGGTGTGCGAGAACAAGAAGGTGACGGTGTGGAAGGGGAGCATCCGGGAGTACAAGGCGAAACTGGCGAAGGCGATGGGCGTCAAGTTTATCTAGCTAGACGAAGCAAGCCGGCGAATTCTGTTATTCCCTCCTGCGCTCGTCGTCGGGTGTATCATAGCGAGTTGAAACTAACTAACGCGGTCGAGCGACCGACTGACCTTACCCTGACGACGCGTTCACAGCGCGAGGTGCCTCCGCAGCGCGTCTTTCGCGCCGCGCGGGATGAACGACCCGTGACACGGCAGCGCGGCGTCGAAGTCCCAGCTCAACACTTTTTCTCTCGCGCGCGCGAACTTCTCCCGGTCGCGGACCATCGCCGCGCGGTAAAAGGGCAGGTACACTCGATCCATCCCGAACTTCCACAGCCTCGTCCCGGGCGGAACGTCATCCCCGCCCGGGTAGTTCCAGAACACGTCCGTGACGAACGCGACCCCGCTGGCGGCGTGACAGAACACGACCTCGTTGAAGAACGGCGTCGACGTGAACGGATTAACCTCGCAGTCGAAAAGCGCGACGTCGAACTCCCCTCCCCACGCCTCCGGAGCGCCGTCCTCGCCCACCTCCGCGTCCCACGGAATCCCCGGCTTCTTCGCTCTCATCCCCGGGCACCCGTAGAGCGTCGCGTCTGGGTACGCCTCCTTCCACTGCGCCGCCCACTTCACGTGCTCGTAGTTTGGCGACACGACGTGTTTCACCGACCCGAGCGCGTCGATCGCGGCCCGCGTCGCGTCGTCGAGGTCGATCGGCGAGTGCACCCACAGCGCGCCGTCTCGCAGCCTCACGACCGCCATCTTCCCGCCGACGTCGATCGCGTTCCACGTGAACGGCCGCTCCGCGGCCCAGACGACGCCGAGGACTACGTCGGTGAGGACGTTCCCGGTCGGATTGCTCCACGTCTTTTCGTAGCGCGCGCTCGGCGGTCGCGCGCTCGACGACGGGTCGGACGCGGACGCGCGAGGACGCGCGCGGTGGGCGCGCGTCCTCGCGCGTCGATGGACGACGCCGCGCGTCGCGGGCGTCGGCGCCGACGCGAGCGCGCGCATGCCGAGAGAGCGTCGCGCGCGAGGAAGTGTCGTTGTCGCTACTCCCGTTGTTGTTTTTTCCAGTTCGTCCGTGCTATCTATTCGTCGTCGTCGTCGTCGTCGTCGCGACGCGCTATCACATGCTACTAATACTCGAACCCGCGCCGTCGTCGCCGACGCGTCCGATCGTCCCTCGTCGTTCATCGCCCGCGCGTCCAACGCCGTCGTAATACCTAACGCCTCGTTCCCAGACGTTTCTTCAATACGGCTCGCTCCTGCCGAACAGCGACGTCAACACGCGTTTGCTCAACACCGGCCCCACGCTCCTCGCCTCGGACGTCTTGATCCCCGACAGCAGCCCCGCGGCCGCGGCGTGCGTGTCGCACGCGTCGTACGCGTCCCTGAGCGAGCTCGGCGTGGGGTACCGCTCGATTATTTCCCCAGCCATCTCCGGCCCCAACCCGGGGACCTGCATCAACATCGTGCCCCACGTCGTCTTCAACGTCGTCTGCGACCGCTTCTGCGCGACGAGCGCGCGCTTGAACGCCTCGAGCGTCGGCGGGACCGCGTCTTCCGCGACGACTCCGGCGTCCTCGTCGACGTCGCGCTCCGCCGCGGCCGCGGCGGAGTCCGCGTACGTCAGCTTCGCATACCGTTCCGACAACGCCGTGGTCATGCGGCCGTACAAATTAAACGTCTCCCTCAGGGAGAGCGTCTTGATGACCTGGAACCCGTCGTAAATCTCCGTCTGCACCGCCGCGGTCTTGATCGCCTTGATCTTCGTCTCGCTTATCCCGCCGTTCGGGGCGTACCGCGTCGCCTCGAGCTCTCGAACGTCGCCTTCGATGAGGTAACACACCTGCCGCAAGCCGCAGCGTTTCAGGTAATACTTTTGCTGCCGGTATCGATCGTCGTGGATCGACATCGAGAGGTCGTCCAGACGCTTCCTCTCCACGATTATGTCGAGGACGTGCTCCTCACCCGGCGCCGCTCTGCCGTCCTTACGCCGCGCGACCCACAGCGCGTCGCCGCACTCGAAGTGCCCCATCTCCGCGCGGACGCGGTGGCACCGCCCGAGGTCGGCGATCTCGTCCGCGACGACTTGCGAGCGGTTCCCGCCGCCGCCGCCGCGTCCGCCGCCGCCGCGTCCGCCGAACTGCTCTCGGTTGTCCACGAGCAGGATCACATCGTAGACGTCCTCGAACGCGAGCGAGCCGTCGACCGGGAGCGGCGGCAGCCGCGGCGGGACGTCGTCGCCGTCGGCGAGCCCGGAGAGGCGCCACGCGCGGTTCCCGTCTCGAGCGGTGAAGTTGTCCGAGTGTTGCGAGTCGAGCAGACGCGTCGCCGCCGCGGTCGCGGCCGCGGAGACGGAGACCGAGGTTTGCGAGTCGAGCGGCGGCGGCGCGCTCGGCGCGGCGGCGGCGGCGGTGGCGGCGGCGGGGGCGTCGTCGGGGGCGTCGTCGTCGTCCGAGTCGTCGATGGCGATGACGTCGGGGACGCTCCCGCGACGCGGCGCGACCGGCGCGACCGCCGGCTCGCGTCGGGCGACGCCGACGGCGTCCCTCACCACGTCCCTGAGATCGTCCTTATCGATGATACCCGCGTACGACGTCCCGTGGCGGTCGAGAAGCGCCTTCAGGTCGCGGACGGACAGAGCGAGCACGTCCTCTTCCGTTCGAGGCTCTCGCGGCGGCGGAGCGGCGGCGGCGGCGGCGGCGGCGGCGTCGGGGTCCGGGACGCCCGCGGCTCTTCGCTCCGCCGCCGCCGCGGCTTTCGCCCTCGCCAACGCCGCCGCGACGAATCTGTTCACGGGCGGTCCCTCGGGCTCCGCCGGACGCGGCGGCGGCGACGGCGCGCGCGTCGACCGCGACGACGCTTTCGGTTTCGCGCGAGGCGCTGCCGCGGGCGCCGCCGCGCCGCCGCCGCCTCCGGCGGCGCCCCCCCCGTCATCCGTCCAAAATCCAGCCAGCGGCGCGGCGAGCGCGGCGTCGATGTCCTCCCTGGACATCAGCCCGCAGTGGCAGTCACCCTTCTCCTCGGCCATCGCGTGACACCGCGCGGTGAGCGCGACGCCCTCGTCCAGCATGCGAACCTTTTTCGGATTGCCAAACTGCGTGCACAGCGGCGCGGCGTGCCCGCGAGGTATCTTAGGGTCGTTCCATGCGAGGGAATGTCGGGGTGGAGTTGAGAGGCGTCAGAAGTGGAGTTGAAAGGCGTCGCGGTGTGTCGGGATTGAAAGCGAGGGACCCTGGGCGGAGAGACACGCCGTTAAAAAAATCCTCGAGGATCGGCGTTCACCACGCCGACGCGGTCGTACGGGAACCGGTGTGAGATAGAACGCGCCTTGATGAACGACCCCTCGAAGCAGCTCCACCCGCAGTACTGCGGCGTGTACCCGCCGCGTCCGCCGCCGCGTCCGCCGCCGCCCCGGTACGGGTTCCCGCCCCCCGGGATGTTGTTCGCCCCGGCGCCGCCCGCGGGGTGTATGCCCTTCGCGGAGAGCCCCGACGCCTCGGCTTCGTCCTTCAGACGCGAGATGAGCACGTCCGTCTCGCCTTGGAGGCGCAGCTTGTGGAGCGTCACCGCGATGGCGAACGCCGCCGTCTTGTACCCGGGCTCCCAAGGCTTCTTCGGGCCGGCGTTGTTGGCGCGCGCGCGCTTAGGGGGAGGCGGTCGACGCGTCCCGGGCGACGCGGCGGCGGCGGCGGCGGCGCCGGAAGCTCGCCGCGGCGTCCCCGTCCCCCTCGGCGCTTCGTCGTCGTCGTCGTCGAGCATCACGACGTCGTCGTCGTCGCCGTGAGGATCGTAGCTCTTCCGCTTCGCGTTCGCGCGCGCGGGCGCGGTTCCCGTGGCCGCATCGGCGGCGGCGGCGGCGTCACCGGCGGCGGCGCGCGCGCGCATCGCCGCCGCCTCCTCGCTCGCTTTCCTCGCCGCCTTCGCGGCGTCTCTCTCTTGCTTCTTCCGCTGCTTCTCCAGCTCTCGCGCGCGTCGCTCGATGTCCGCGCGCGCGGCTTCGCCTTCCAGCTCCTCCGGCGTGGGCGCGTCCGGCGGATACTCCTCCATGTACTCCTTGAAGAGTTTCAGAGTTTTCTCGCCGACGCCGTGCAGCGCGTGCGCGTGCTCGAGGCTGCGCACGCGGTGCGGGGCCTGCGTCAGCGACCTGACCACTTTCCCCAGGCTCATCGGCCACTGCGCGCTTCGGTTGGGGTCGTCGAGCGCTCGGAGCTCCGCGCGCTCCATCATCTTGTAGAAGTAGAGCGCGTACTCCACGTTCCCGGGGTGAGTGCACGCGATGGTCGCGTTCGAGTGGCGCTCCCTCCGCGCGGCGGCGGCGTCCTCCGCGTTCGCGGCCGCCTGCGCGTTCGCGCGGGGGGGCATCTTAGTTTATTCGATCTGTTTTCCTCCCCCGAGAGAGCGACGACGAGATCCGTTCCCCCCCTCGAACGCCGCCGCGGCGCGCGGACGGCCCCTTCCTCGTCGCGCCGCGGCGGCGCGTCGCGCGCGCGCGCGTCCGGCGAAGCGAAGCGCGCGCGCGAGCGAGGCGACCTCGTTCGAAGCCCGCGCGGTCGGCGGCCGCGGGGCGCCGCGACTTTTGAACGACGACGACGCAGCGACAGCTTCTTCGAACGCGCTGCAGCTGCATCGCGCGATCGACGAAACCGCGTTGTTAGAGTTTTCCGCCGCAGACGTCGAAGGCTGGGCGCACGGCGGGCGCGATGCCGGCGACCCCGCCCGGGTTCGTGAACGTCGGGCACCACCTCGTGTACGCGGTCCTCGAGCCGCCGCGCGCCTCCTCGAACGGCGAGCGCGGCGCCGCGTCGACGACGACGTCGACGACGACGACGACGACGACGACGACGACGTCGCGGAAGAATCTCGACGACGCGATCCCCGACCTCCCGTCCGACGCCGATGCCCTCGCGTCTCGGCTCCCTCTCCCCGTGCGCGTCGTCGACCTCGGCGGCAGCGGGAAGTGGCGCCGCGGCGGCGAGCTCGCCGTGTACTTCTTCGGCGACGGCGACGGAAGAGAGGAAGAGCGCGAGCAGAGGGCGTACGCGCGGCGGACGATCGACGGCGCGCAGTCCGCGCTCATGGCGATCGCGTCGCTGTGCGTCCCCGATCAGATCCCGCTGCTCGGCGTCGCGCTCGCGGCGACCGCGACGGACGTCCCGGGCGAGATCTCCGTCGTCCTGAAGCTCGACGCGCTGCTGCCGGAGAAGGCGTGGACGGCGCCGCCGCCCGCGAACCGGCTGTGGGCGGCGGAGGAGCCGCCGAGGAACCCCAAGGCGTGCGCGGCGTGGGCGTGGGTTTTCGCGCGGCTGCGCGGCGAAGGGCACGCGCCCGGGATCGCGGAGGACCTCCCTCGCGGCGACGGCGGCGAAGGCGGCGCAGGCGGTGAGCGCGCGCCGGACGGGCCGGTGGGGCCGATCGGATGGAACGTCAGCGTCCTCGAGCAGCGAGAGAAGGCGAACAGGCTCATCGCGCAGGAGGCCGCGGCGGCGGCGGCGGCGGCGCGAGAGAACGGCGGCGGCGGTGAGGACGCCGCCGCCGCCGTCGTCGGCGACGACGACGACGAGGCGTTTTCGCTCGCCGCCGCGTTCGCGTCCGTGCCGTCGCCGACGGCGACGCGGCGCGCCATCCCGCCGAGCGTCGCCGCCGAGCGCGTCGCCGCCGCCGGTGCCTTCTTCGGCGAGCTCCCGGAGGAGGTCAGGCTCAGAATCTTAGGGATGCTCACGGGCGGCGGCGGCGGCGGCGGCGGCGCGGACGGCGCGTGCGCCGACCTCGCGCGCGTCGCCGCCACCTGCCGGCTCCTGCGCGACGCCGCGAGGGAGACCGCGCCGGGTCTGCTGTGCACGCTGTTCCCGCATCAACGCGACGCGCTCCGCGCGCTCGTCGCGCGCGAGGCGGGCGGGTGCGGGAAGCTCGTGCCGCACCCGGGGCTGCGACGCGTCGTCGCGCAGCGGCGAGGCGACGACGCGAATTCGAAAACCAAAGCCGCCGAGGGACCGCCGTACGAAGCGTGGGTGCTCACTGTGGACATGAAGGACGGCGCGTACTTCCCCGGCGCGTTCCACGCCGGCCCGCGGCCGCCGTCGATGTACGCGGACGTCCGCGGCGGCGTCTTCGCGGACGACCCGGGGCTCGGAAAGTCCGTCACCGCGCTGGCGTTGGTGTTGCGGAGTCGCGGGACGCTGCCGTCGCCGCCGCCGGGCGCGGGGGAGATGACGTCCGGGACGCCGCCGTCGTACGCGGTGAGCGCGCCCGTGGACGACCCGCGCGCGCTGGAGCGGTGGTACGCGCGGCAGCCGTCCGCGGCGACGGACGAGGCCGAGGCGGTGGAGATTGAGAACGAGACGAGGGCGCGACGCGACGCCGCGACGCGGTGGGAAGAGGAAAAACGCGCCGCCGCGGCGGCGGCGGCGGCGGCGGCGGCGGCGGGAAAACCGAAAACGGAGGAGGAAGACGCGAAGAGGCGTCCGCTCGTCGTCACGATGCGATCGCCCGTGATGACTCGCGGCCATGCCTCGGGCGCGACGGTCGACGCGCGCGAGGACACGCCGAGAAGGACGACGTCGTTTTGGATCAAGTGCGACGAGGACGACTGCGAGAAGTGGCGTCGGCTTCCGCCCGGCTCCGCCGCGCCGAGCGGCGAAGGTCGGTGGTACTGCCAGATGAACCCGGATCCGAGATATAACTCGTGTCAGGCGCCGCAAGAGCCGGACGACCCGGAGGAGGTGATCTCGCTCGAGGTGGGGTGTTACGAGAAAGGCAAGGAGGAGCCCGGGCAGGAGCGTAACGTCCGACACTTTTACGAGATTCTCCGACAAACGTACAAAGAGGCGATCAACGCGGTGAAACCGGGGGACATGCGCGGCCTGTCGATGATCACCAGCGATCGAAAGTACGTCCGCACCGGCGCGGTCGCGCTGTGTAAGTGGCTGAGGAAGCACCGGGACTCCGCGAAGCTCGCGCCGGGCGGGGAGGGGATGCTCGCGCCCGCGGACATGGGCGCGTGCGCGAAGCGGATTTTGAGCAACGTGTACGTTCGAATCGACGCCGCCGCCGCCGCCGCCGCGGAGGCGGACTGCTCGGACGAAGAGACGCTCGCGGATATCATGCGAGAGAACGCGAGGGAGGCGAGGAACGCGAAGCGTCGCAAGACCGCCGGCGGCGGCAAGAACGGGAAAAACGGCAAGACGGCGACGGTTTCGAACGCGCCGCCGCCGAAGCGGAGGGTGTGCAAAGACACCGGCGTCGAGATCGGTCCGTGGGGACTCCCGGAGTCCTTCTCCCCGACGCTCGCGCTCGACATCGAAGCGCTAGAGATCGCGACCGAGCGGTACGACGAAGCGCAGGTGAAAGAGAATCGCGCGCGGACGGTGATCGGACAGAAGGACGTGAGAGAGCGCGAGAGCCAGTTTGGCCGCGGCGTGCGTCAGCGGCACCGCGAGGGCGTGACGAGTTCGCACGCGCTCGCGGCGGGCGACCCGCCGGAGACGCCGGGTTCGAACGGGGTGTCGAAAAACACGCGAGGCGCGCGGCTCGGCGGCGTCGGAAGCCCGGGGGCGTACACGCGCGCGGTGCGGATATTTCTCTCCCCCGCGACGCTCGTGATCGTCCCGGACGCGGCGCTGATCGAGCATTGGATCGGACAGGTGGGGACGCACGTCAACGCGCCGAATCGTCGCGGCGAATTCGGCCCGGGGATCTGGGGTGGCCCAGGGTTGGATAAACCCTTGCGCGTGCTCGCCGTCGGCGGCATGAGCCGGAAAGAAGCGGACGAGCTGTCGTCGACGACGCCGCGCGCGGGGGATCCTCCCGGGGTGACGCGCGCGGCGACGTTCCCGCCCGCGGAGACGCTCGCGAGGGACTACGACGTGGTCCTGAGCACGTTCGAGCGCATGTCCAATAAAACGCGCGACGCCGGAGAGGACATCCTGCGCGTGCACTTCCTCCGTCTGATCGTGGACGAGGGGCATCTCTTAGGCTCGATCGGCGCGGAGACGACGCGCGTGCAGCGCGTGCGAGCGGTGCGCGCGGAGCGGCGGTGGATGATGACGGGCACGCCCGCGCCGGCGGTGCAGCACGGCGGCGGCGGCGGGGAAGCTTCGTACGGCCAAACAGTCTGCCCGCGCGACGCCGCCGCGGCGCCGCACCGCGCGGCGGCGGCTTTGCATCCGCTCCTGGACCTCATACGCGCCGCGCCGTTCGGGAGCTCGCGCGCGCTGTGGGCGGACGCGGTGCTGAAGCCGCTGCAGTTTAAGAAGGTGGAGGGCGCGTGGATTTTGAGACGCGCGCTCTCCAGGCTCGTCGTCCGCGCGTCGAAAGCCGAGCTCGGTTTACTCCCGCCGCTGACCAGACGCGCGGTGCGCGTGCCGTTCACGCCGTCGCACGCGGCGTCGTTTAACCAGCTCGCGAACTTGGTTCGGAGGAACTTGCTCATGGCGGACTGGAACGACCCGGATCATCAGGAGAGTTTGCTTCACGTCCGCCGGTCGCAATACGCGCGCGAGTTGTACTTGAACGTCCGGAAAGCGTGTTGCGTCGCCGGCGCGGTGCGTCTCGCGCCGCAGGAAGAGGACCTGTGCGAGATGCTCGTGTTGATATGCCAACGGCGAGGGCTTCCGACGCCGGAGGCGTGGGATTTCGACCTGCGCGAGGAGGGCGACGGACGCGGCTCGAGCGGCGGCGGCGGCGGCGGCGGCGGCGGCGGCGCCGCCGTCGTCGTTGGCGACCTTCCCGGCCTCCCGAAAAACGTCGTGACGTTTCAGGACCCCGCGCCGCGCGCCCACGCGACCGCGCCGTCCGTGCGCGGCGGCGAGGAGCGCGCGAGGAAGACCGAAGGCGCGCGCGGGCGCCTCCTCGGCGCGCACCTTCCCGGCGGGATCACCCCCGGGTCGTCCCCGCCGTGGCTGCCGCCGTCGCATCCGCTGTCGCGTCTCGAAGACGTCGTCCGCAACGGCGGCGACTGCGCGTCGTGCGCGACGCGCGTGAACGTGTCGCTGACGCCGCCGTGCGGGTGCGGCGTTCTGTGCCCGTCGTGCGCGGAGCGCTCGCCGAGGACGTGCGCGAAGTGTAACACCCCGTACGAGATGCAACCGGTCGAGGACCCGTCGCGTAAGGCGCACAACGACAACCCGAAGTGGGCGGTCCCGAGAGAGCTCATCGAGTGGCAGCCCGCGTACGCGGGCGTCGGCGCGGAAGGCCACCGCGGCGGCACGTGGACGGACGACTGGCGGAGCACGGACTCGTCGAAGGTCACGTGGCTGCTCGAGCGGCTGAGAAGCGCGGGCGCGGCGCCGCCGGAGGACGCGAGCGACGCCGCGCGCGAGGACGCAGAAGCGGCGGCGACGCGCGTTTTCACGGCGGAGGGAATGGAATGGATCGGCGAAGCCGGCGGATTTAACCGCTGGGAACCGCCCGTTTCTCTCGACGCCGACGACGCCGACGCGCGCGACCATCATCGCGACGACCTCTTCGAGAAACCGATGAAACCGCCGCCGATCGGATGGCGCGCGTCGCGTAAAGCCGTCGTGTACTCCGCGTTTTGGGAACACGTCGCGTTGATTCGCGCGCGGCTGCGCGCCGAAGGCGTGCCGCACGCGACGATGCTTCGACACGAGCGCGCGTCGATCAAAGCGTCCGAGCTCGAGCGGTTCCGGCACGACCCGACGTGCGGCGTTCTCGTCATGGACACGTCCGGGGTCGTCGGCCTGGACCTGTCCTTCGCGTCGCTCGTGATCGCCATGGAGCCGGTGCCCGACGGCTCCGTCCTCGCGCAGCTCGAAGCGCGCGCGCACCGGATGGGTCAGGCGCGTCCCATACACTGGTCCCCATACGACCGCGTTCGCGTGGTGAACGCCGATCCTTAAGGACTTTTCCCGCCGCATCTCTCCGCCCAGGGTCCCTCGCTTTCAATCCCCGCCCTCGGCGCCTTTCAAATCCACTTCTGACGCCTTTGAACTCCACCCCGACGTTCGCTTTGTATGGAACGGCCCTCCCTCAGACACGCGCGGTCGAGGTCGAAGTCCTCGCGATGAGAGGCTGCGCCGCGGAGGAGGCGATGCTCGCCACCGTGGACGCGAAGCTCGCGGCGGAGCTCGCGGCGTCCGCCGCGTCCGCCGCGGCGACGCCGACGCACGCGTCGATCGAACGCGCGTGGGCGCACATCGCGACGACGGCGAGGACCGACGGCGACGGCGATCGCGCGGGGGGCGACGACGGCGACGGCGACGACGACGACGACGAGCTCGCGCGGTCGTGGAGCGGGATGGAGGAGAACGTCGACGCGGAGAGGGCGCGGCATAAACAGTGCCTCGCACTCGTCAGGGCGGTGCCGTTGGTGGGGTAGAGACGGGGGACGTGGTAGTCTACGAGTGCGGCGTGGCGCGCGGTTGTCTCGTCGCGCGCGCACGCGAAAGTGGCCCGCGCGCGTCTCCCGACGTCGTATCACACGAACTATTCGAACTATTCGTCTTCGTCGTCGTCTTCTTCTCCTCCTTTCTCCTTCTTCTTCTTCGGAACGTCCTCGTCGTCGTCGTCTCAGCTGCCCGCCGCGAAGTCCATGCCGCCGCCGCCTCCCGTGTCCGCGTCGAAGAACCCTCCTCCGCCGTCGCCGCCGCCGCCGCCGCCGCCGCGACCGCCGCCGCCGCCGAACATGTTCCCGAGCATGTACCCGCCCAGAAGGCCGGCGCCGCCTGCGGGTGAACGACGGGGCGGGCGGGGCGGGAAGCGGCGGTCGGTCACTAGCGAGTCTTGCCGTACTCGTACTCGGGCGGCGGTGGGTAATACGACGCGTTCGGCGGCGGGCTTATCGGCGGCGCGGTCGGTTCCGGACGCGGCGGCGACGCCGTCGTCGTCGCCGTCTGAAACGGCGGCGGCGTCGGCGCGCGCTGAAACGCCGGTCCCCGCGCGCCCCCGGTCGAGTCGTCCACCGGAACGCCGAGCACGGTCCCGCGCGGCAGTTGCGCGACTGCCGTCGCCGTCGGATCCCGCTGGAGCTCGGCGCTCGGTCGATACACGGGCGCGGTGGTCAACCCGGGCGTCGCGGGAGTCGTTTGCGTCATCGTACCCGCGCCGGCGAGGTTACTGAGGGTCGTTCCGTACGAAGCGACGTCGGGGCGGAGTTCAGAGGCGCGTCAGTTGAAGTTGAAAGGCGGCGGACGCGATCGGGAATCGAAAGCGAGGCGCGATCGGCGGGCGCGAAAGACCAGTGTGAGATAGAACGCGCCTCATCCCGTATCCGCGATTCGAACGCGGCGGCGCCGCGGCGAACATCGGCTGCCCGCGGGCGTCGTGCGCGATGGGCTGCTGCCCCGGGTACTGCGGGAACGCCGCGTACGAGTACGTCGCCCCTCTCGCGGGCTGCTCCGACGGCTTCTTCAGGCACATGTAGCAGCACGTGCCGATGCACGCGATGGGGATGATAAGAGACAGCAACGCGTACCACGGGCTCACGTTTCGGAGCTCCGAGGCGGCTGAGGAGGAGGAGGAGGTGCTTCGGCAGCGGTACGCGCCGTCCGCGGCGACGCACGACGCCCCGGACGCGGGGCAGCAGTACGGCTGCGCGACGATCACGCCGCAGCACTGGCCTCTGGAGGAGGAGCGGAGAGGGCGGGCGGCGACGATGAGCGGCGAGGCGAGAGAGAGAGAGAGAGAAAGATAAAGACGCGGACGCACGGTTGCCCTCGGAAGGCCGCGGAGCAGTCGCCGCCGCGGCAGCACTCGTCGCACGCGGACACCGCGGGCGCGTCGTTCGCCGGCGGCGCGGGAGAGGGCGACGCCTGCGCGAGTCGCGCGGTCGCGTTCGCGTCGTCGTCGTCGTCGGCGGCGGCGGCGGCGGCGGCGGCGGCGGCGCGCGCGGCGTACGCGCGAACCTCTCTCACTGCCTCTTCCGCCTCTCGTCTCTGCTGCGTGACGAACTCGCGTGCGTCTTTCCGCGTCGGCCACCGTTCGCGGTCGTGGTCCGCGAGCGCGGACGTCGGGAGGAGGACGAGCGCGAGCGCGAGGACGAGGACGCGCGGGGCGAGGCGCGAGCGGAGGCGCATCGCGTTCGAGCGCGCGCGGGGGAGGAAGTGACGCGCGCGGTATCGCGCGCGCGGAGACGTTGCGATACGCCTCGGGGATCTCTCCTCGGACGGCGCGAAAAGAGAACAAAGAAGGGGCGCTTCTTCGTTTGTCCATGTCTACCTAATAAGTGCTACGTCGCCGCGCGTCTCCTCCTCCCCGCCGCCGCCTCCGTCCGTCCGTCGCTCCTCCGTCGCTTCTCATCAGTACAGCAGCAAGACCACGGTGACGATCACGCCGAACCCGAGAATCTTCAGCGCGCGCCACATTCGCGGGTCGGCGAACAGCTCCTCCACCGTGGGCTCCTCGCTCCACGCCTTGCCGTCGGCGCTGTCGCGCGAGCGATTGCGTCGGTGCAGCGACGCGTTGTACACCCCCGAGGAAGAGAGCGGCGTGTAGTTTGGGTTCAACTTCGACCCGCCGTTCGTCGTCGGCGTCGGGAACGTGAAATCACCGTCGGTGCCCGCCATGTTCGCGCGAGGGTCGCGTGCTGCGCGCGGCGCGGACTGCGACCACGGCGACGTCATCGAAGTTTCCCGAGCAGCAAACGGGCGAACGCGTTCTGTTTTCGCTGACGCTGCGCGCGGAGTTTTAAACGCCCCGCGTTTCGAGAGATCGCGCGGCGTCACTCACTCCCGGCGTCGCTGGCGCGCGCACATGTCCTTCGCGTCCTTCGCGAACTCCAGGGTATCCTCCCCGCCGCACGCCCCGATGCTCGCCGCCGCGGCGACGCGCGCGACGCGCCGCAGCGCGCGCGCGACGCTCCGCTGGATCGCGCACCCGACGCGGTCGTCGCCGTTCGCACACGGCGGGAGCGCGCGCTCCGCGACGACGCACGCCGCGGCGGCGCCCGCGCCGCAGGGCGGCGCGAAGGACGCGTCGTCGCGGCAGCAGCCCGCGGGCGCGCCGCCGCCGTCGACGCGAGCGCAGCAGCAGGCGCAGGACCGAGCGAGGCAGGCGCAGTGGCAGCGGCAGCAGCAGCAGCAGCAGCCGCAGCCGCGGCCGTCGCATCAACAACAGCAGCAACAGCCGCAGCGCGCGCCTCAACAACAACGGCAGGGCGGCGGCGGCGGCGGCGCGTACGGCGGCGCGGCGCAAACGCCCGCGCGCAACGGCGGCGGCTACCGCGGCATGCTCCCCGAGGAGATCGACGCGTTGTACCACCAGATGCAGCACCTCGGGTCGCAGTGGGCGGATCTCCACGCGGAGGCGGAGCTCCTGGAGGAGTCGAAAAAATGCGTCCTCGCGTCAATCACGCTCCACTACATGAACGACGGCGACAGCAAATCGCAGGGCGAGGCGAGGGCGTTCGCGGCGCCGGAGTACAAGGAGCACATCAACAAGATGGTCGAAGCGCGGAGGCGCGCGAACCAGGCCAAGGTGGAGTTCGAGGGGATCAAGACGCACATGAACCTGACGAGGACGTACGAGGCGTCGAGGCGGGAAGAGATGAAGATGTTGTGATTTTTGATCGCGTCGCGATCGCGGCGAGCGAGAGCGGGCGTCGGGACGCGGGACGGAGCCGCGTTTTGTAATTGATAACCTGCATCTTAACGGACGCGTTGTTTCGGTTACATTTTTTTTCATTTCGCCCCCGCGTCGCGTCGCGTCGCGTCGCTCGCCGCGGCGCCCCTCCTCTCGATCAAATCAACGCAGAATCCCCGCCTTGGCGCACTCCACCACCTTGCACAACTTGGCGCACAGCCCGGCCATCTGCAGCAACGAGTTCACGCCGTCACCGACGCGCATGTGCATGAACCCGATCTCGCGAATAAACTCCAGCTTCACAAACTCCGGCATCGCCTCGCTGTTGAAATTCTTCGTGACTCTGTACACCGTGCCTATGATGTCCATCGCGCTGAACCCGGCGGCGTACAAAAATTTAATCCGATCGTACGCGTCGTCCACGTTGCCGCGTAAGCAGTGCGCGAGCATGTCGGAGATCACCTGCGGGTGCGGCTGATCGCACACCTTGAACACGTTCTCCTGGTTCACGTACCCGAACCCGCTGTGCGTCGCCTGCAAGTTATTGAGCGCCTGCCGCATGTCCCCGTCCGCGGTGAACACGACAGCCTCCAGCCCGTCCGGAACGTACGGCACCTCCTCCTTCTCCACGACTTTCGGGGTCGAGGGTCCATACGAGCGAACGTCGGGGTGGAGTTCAGGGGTGCGTCAGAAGTGGATTTCAAAGGCGTCGCGGGCGGGGATCGAAACCGAGGGACCCTGGGCGGAGAGACGCGCCGGGAAAAGTCCTTAAGGAACGGCGTTAACCGCGCCGACGCGGTCGTTTGGGAACCGGTGTATAGAACGCACCTTTCATCACGCGCTCCAACACCTCCTGGTCGCTCAGCCGCGTGAACCGCACGATCGCGCATCGCGACTGGATCGGCTCGATGATCTTCTCGCTCGCGTTGCACGCGAGCGCGAAGCGCGTCGTGTTGGAGTAGATCTCCATCGTCCTACGCATCGCCTGCTGCGCCGCGGACGTCATCGAGTCCGCTTCGTCGAGGAGGACGATCTTAGGGCCGTTCCATACAAGCGAACGTCGGGGTGGAGTTCAAAGGCGTCAGGTGGAGTTGAAAGGCGCCGAGGGCGGGCGTTGAAAGCGAGGGGTGAGCGGAGAGAG
>MDSW01077968.1_pt1 | contig 18437 bp, 19 predicted proteins | sample 811171 | NCBI WGS metagenome assembly MDSW01 (sample SAMN05326641, study PRJNA326480) | marine metagenome | isolation source: seawater | place: Atlantic Ocean: North West | collected 2012 | reverse complement strand
TCCTCAAATGAAGAAGTCAATGAAAATTTAAATAATTATAATACAAAAATCAATTATGATTTATGGAAGGACTTAATAAAACAAGAAATGATTCAAGAAAAAGCAATTAGTTGATTATAGTGTTGCACCTATTACCCAGGGATTAAACTCATCATCTCCGTATCCATTTATTTCGCTCTTTGATTTTTTGCCCGAAGCTACTTCAATGATATTATTATAAATTTTGATTCCATTTTCTTCTATAGATTCTATTCCATCCATTATAGTTCCACTATTAATATCCATATCTTCTTCCATCCGATTATACATATTTGTATTAGTTGCAATCTTGATACTTGGAACAGGCTTATAACCAAAACATGAGCCTCTGCCGGTTGTAAAACAAATTATGTTAGCTCCAGCAGCTACTTGTCCAGTTACTGATACAGGATCATACCCAGGCGAATTCATAAAATTAAAACCTTTTTTTTGAATAGACTCACCATAATCTATGACATCAACTAAAGGTGATTTGCCTCCTTTTGCAACTGCTCCTAGAGATTTTTCTAAAATAGTTGTAATGCCTCCTTTTTTATTACCAGGTGCTGGATTATTATCCATACTAGATCCATTAATTTTGGTGTAATTTTCCCACCAAGTAATATGCTTTTCTAATTTTTCTTTAACTAAATTTTCTATTACTCTTTCTTTAAGAAGATGTTCAGCTCCATATATTTCAGGTGTTTCTGCAAGAATTGTACTACCTCCATTTGCAATCAATAAATCAGATGCATAACCAAGAGCTGGATTTGCAGTTATTCCTGAGTATGAATCAGATCCTCCACATTGTAAGGCAACAGCTAATTCTTTTACAGAAATTGATGTTCTTTTTATATTATTAGCTTTTGGCAACATATCTACAATCATGCGAGAGCATTTATTAATTATTTTTTTTGTTCCTCCTTCATCTTGTATATTTAAATAAACTACATTGCTGGATTTATTATTTTGAAATAGAGAAATCTGTGCACATTCACATCCTAAACCAATCACAAATACATAAGAAAAATTAGGATGATTTTTAAATCCTTCTATTGTTCTGTGAAAAGTAGACATTCCATAACCATTGGTATTCATCCCACAACCACTTGAGTGTTTTAAACAGACTGCACCATCTATACTTTCATAATTATTTTCTGATAAATAATTATTTATATTATCTGCAATCTTTTTAACAACAGTTGCTGAACAATTAACTGTACTTAAAAGACCGATGTAATTTCTAGTACCAATTTTTCCACTTTCTCTTTTGTATCCATCAAAACTCTTAGGAACTGAATGATCATAATTTAAATTTTTTTTTGTATTAATATTTTGTAAATTATTTCTTTGAAATTCAATAAAAGATAGATTGTGTTCGTGTACATGATCTCCAATTTTAATGTCCTTTATTGCCTCACCAATTATTTGACCATATTTGTAAATTTTTTCTCCTTTTTTTATTTCTTTAATTGAAATTTTGTGACCTTGAGGAATTTTATTACAACTTTTAATATTGTATGTTTCAATTATTGAATCTTTTGGAATTTCCATTGGACAAACTGCAATATTGTCTTGTTCACCTAGTTTTATAACTTGAAACATTAGTTTAATCTAATTAAGATTTATTTTTGTTTAATGCTATTCATTTTTTCAATAGAATCCTCATAACTTATTATTCCTGCATCAGATCCTAAACCAGTTGCGACTAAAGCTGAGGTAATAGTGGCAAATTTTAATGATTTTTCTAAATCAAACCCTTTAGCTAAAGCTGTGATCATACCTGCATCAAAAGCGTCTCCACATCCAGTAGTATCTACTACATCAATATTAAATGCTGGAGTCTTTATATATTCGTCTTTATTTATAAATACAGATCCTTCTTCTCCAGTTGTAAAAACACAGTTTGTAGCTCCATTATCTATAAAAAATTTTGCAATATCCTTGGGATCAGTAAGTTTACTCATATCAATTGCTTCTTCAATACTAGGCATAAAATAATCTATGTATGGCAATAAAGGTTTAACTATATTAAATGTTTGGTCATTAGTAGCTATTAAGTCAAAAGTAGTTAAGCAATTATTTTCTTTAGCTTGTCTTAGCAACTCAACCGAAGCAGGTCCATCCATTTTATTTAACAATCCAGTACCCCCTAAATGTAAAACCTTACAATCAAAAATATTAAATTTTTCTTTTGCAGGGGGTAAAAAATGATCTGAAGCCCCTCTTAAGTGTAAAGCTGGCCTTTCTCCATTGGGACGAACATTTAAAATCGTTGAAGAAGTAGGTACGCCATCAATTCTTTGAAAAGCTGAAACATCTACACCAAATTTTTCTAATACAGAAAATACAAAGTCAGCTTTTTCATCATTTCCAACTGCTCCAACAGCTAAGGTTTTAAGTCCTAATTTGGCACAATCAATGATAGTTCCTCCTGCTGTTCCTGCAACAGTAAGTCTTAATTCTTCTATAAATTCAACATTGCCACCATCAGGAATTTTTGAAATTGGCCTTCCTAAGACATCAAGAATATATAGACCTACAATACTGGCATCGTATTTTTTTTCTAACATCTAATTATTTTAATTGGCTTTCTATTTTTTTTAAATGCTTGATTGAAAGTTCTGTATACTTATCTTTAAACTCTTCAGCTTTTCCACCTCTAATACAAGCAAATGGATCAGAAACAGCTGGAATAAGCTCCATGGTCAAATAACCTGAAAAATTTATATCTTTTAAAGTTTGTAAAATAGGTAAAAAATCAGTGTGGCCTTCACCTGGGGCTGCTCTATTTGAATCAGCCATGTGAGTATGATTTAGTTTCGATCCAGTTTTTCTATAAGCTTCTGCAATATTTTTCTCATCTATTGACATATGAAATGTATCTCCATGAATACCAGCATTGCTTAAGTCTAATTGATCTAAAATCTTTACTGCTTGATCAAGTCTATTAAAAAAATATGTTTCGTACCTGTTCCAGGGTTCGATTGAAATATTAACGCCAAGTTGATTTGCGTATTCACCAACTGTTTGAATATTTTCTACCGCCCATTTATGCTCTTCTTTTTCTGAAGCCAGTGGATGCATTTTACCTACCGGAGAAGGGGCTACGATAAATGTTTCTGCCCCAACTTCTGCCGCCATATTTGCTATCTGCTTACAGTAATTAATTGCATTTTCTCTTTGAGATTTTTCTGAATGTACCAAATCACGACCTTCCATAAATATAGAACATATAGAACTTACTTTTATTCCATTATCGTTATTAATTTTATTAACTTCGCTAAAATCATACCATTCAGGTTCTCCTACAAGTTCAATGGCATCATAACCAAACTTGGCTACTCTTGATGATTGCGTTGCATAATCTTCACCTGTATATACAATTGTATTATAAGAGTATTTAAATCCCATACTAATTGACTTTCAAAAAATTATAATTCAACATTAGTTTTCTCCCATTGGCGCGATTTCCCAGAATTAATAACTGCCTCGCAAACTTTCTGAGTTTGTAAAGCATTTCTAAAATCAGGTTGAGCTTTTTTATCAGAGTCAACAGATGCTAAAAAGTCTGCAACACCATGAGTAAAAGAATGCTCAAAACCAATATTTAATCCTGGTACCCACCACTTATCCATATAAGGTTGATCTCCATCAGTCACATGAATATCTCTCCAACCTCTAACTATTGATTCGTCACCATGATCGAAATATTTTAATCTATGCAAATCATGTAAATCCCATGATATTGATGAATTTTCACCATTAATTTCAAAAGTGTAAAGAGCTTTATGACCCCTTGCATATCTAGTTGATTCAAAAATTGCTAAAGATCCATTTGAAAATTTTGCCAAAAATGCGCAAGCATCATCAATTCCAACTTTTTCTAATTTACCTGTAATATTATGTTGTCTCTCTTTAATGAACGTTTCTGTCATTGCACTAACTTCAACTATTGATCCATTTAGCCACATAGCTGTATCAATACAGTGTGCTAACAAATCTCCAGTTACTCCACTTCCAGCTACATTTACATCTAGTCTCCACAATCCTTCCCCACCTTGGGGTAATTCACTTGAAATAGTCCAATCTTGAAGAAAATTAGCTCTGTAATGAAAAATTTTTCCTAGTGACCCCTTATCAATAATGTTTTTAGCAAGTGTGACGGCAGGAATTCTTCTATAGTTATACCAAACCATGTTTGGCACCCCTGCTTTTTCTACAGCAGCAACCATCTCCTCACCTTCAGCAACATTAAGTGATAATGGTTTTTCTGTTAAAACCCATTTGTTGTTTTGAGCAGCTGCAATAGCTATATCTTTATGCATGTTATTTGGAGCACAAATATCTACTAAGTCTATTTCATCACTTTCAATTAATTCTTTCCAATCAGTTACAACTTTTTCATATCCCCAGTTGGATGCAAATTGCGTTGCACGATCTTCATTTCGAGCACAAAACATTTTTAATTCAGGTTCATATGGTAGTTCAGGAAAAAATTTAGATGCTTGTCTAAATGCATTTGTATGAGCTTTACCCATAAAACCATAACCAATCATTCCAACTCTTAATTTTTTTTTCATAAAAAACCTCCTAAACTAAAAATTTACCCATTTGCTGCCATTCATTCCGGATTCTACTACACAATTTATAAAACGAACTCCTTTTAATCCATCGTCTATTGTAGGTACTAAAATTAAACTTTTGTCAATTTTTTCATTTTTATTAAATGATATTATTTGCTTGGCAAAATCAGAATATATATTTGCAAAACCTTCTAAATAACCTTCAGGGTGACCTGGTGGAATTCTAGTTACTCTTGTTCCATCTTCGGTAGTTTCGTTACCAGCACGTCTTATAATTTTTTTTGCCTTACCAAATATATCAACTTTTAAATAGTTTGGGTTTTCTTGTTCCCATTCTAAGCCTCCCTTATCACCATAAATTCTAATCTTGAGGGCATTTTCATTACCTGGTGCTACTTGAGAAGACCAAAGCATCCCTTTAGCTCCACCATTATATCTAAGAAGAACATGTGCATTATCATCATTTTTTCTTCCTTCAACAAAACTACTAATATCAGCACATAATTCTTCTAATTTTGCACCAGTTATAAAATCAGCAAGATTAAATGCATGACTCCCAATATCACCTATAGATCCTCCCATGCCTGCTTTTGAAGGATCTGTTCTCCATGAAGCTTGTTTTTGACCATCATTTTCAATAGGTAGGGTAAGCCAATCTTGAGCATACTCCACTTGAATAACTCTAAGTTTTCCTATTTCTCCAGAACGAAACATTTGCCTAGCTTGACGAACCATAGGATAACCAGTGTAATTGTGAGTCAGTGCAAAAAGAGATTTTGAATCTTTTACACATTTCTCAAACTTCTCAGCATCTTGAAGATTGTGAGTCAGTGGCTTGTCACAAATAACATGAATATTTTTCTTTAAAAAAACTTCAGCCACTGGGTAATGCAAATTATTTGGAGTGACTATTGCAACAACATCTATCCCATCCTCTAAAGATGATTCTTTTTCAGCCATCTCTGTAAATGAAGCATATGATCTATCTGGATCTATTCCTAATTCCTTTGCTGAGGCATGTGCTATATCTGCTTTACTGGCTAGAGCCCCTGCTACCAATTGATAATGATCGTCAATTCTTGAAGCTATCCTATGCACGGAACCTATAAAAGCTCCTTGTCCCCCACCAACCATTCCCAATCTTAACTTTTGCACGCTAACATATCCTATAATTGCTTTAGGTTACTTAATTTGGAAAAAAAACCAATAAAGATTTTTTATGTAATTTTTAGCAGACTATTTTTTATCTAATTTGTTAATCTTTTCGACTTTTTGTGCAGATCCCCCACCTTGAAATTCATTAGCAAGCCAAATATCAACTAGTTTTTTTGCTACTTCAGGACCTGTTATTAAACTCCCTAATGTAACTACTTGAGCATTGTTACTAGCAATAGCTCTTTCTGCAGTATAGGGATCATTAATACATACAGCTCGCACTCCTTTTACTTTATTTGCAACTATTGCCATTCCTGCTCCAGTTCCACAAAAAAGAATTCCTCTATGTTCATCTGATTTAGCTATTTTATTAGCTAGTTCTTCGCCAATATCTGGATAATCAATAGCTTTTGCGTCATTTACACCAATGTCTTCAACTTGATAACTATTTTTTAGTAAATGGTCTTTTACAGAGTTTTTCAAAGGTAATCCAAGATGGTCAGCACCTAAAATTAAAGAAATTTTTTGCATAATTATTTATACATTATTATTGTAAAAAACAAAAAAAAATAGTTAATAAATCATGGCTTTTAAAAAAATTATAAATGACCCTTATAAAGCTGTTGATGAAATGGTAGAGGGGATTGTTTTAGCACACAGCGATATCCTCAAATTTGCAAATAATAATAAAAGAGCAGTTATTAGAAAAGATGCGCCAATTAAAAACAAAGTTGGAATTCTTATCGGCGGAGGATCAGGTCATGAACCAGCATTTTTAGGTTATGTTGGTAAAGGTCTAGCTGATGGTGCAGCAATAGGTAATGTTTTTGCATCGCCTTCACCTGATCCAATTGTTGAAGCAACTAAATCTATTAGTGGAGGCAAAGGTGTTGTTTACATGTATGGTAATTATGCTGGAGATATTATGAACTTTGATATGGCAGCAGAAATCTGTGAGATGGATGGAATTCCTGTAAAAACTATTCTTGTAACAGATGATATAGCATCTGCACCTTTAGATAAAAAAAATGAAAGAAGAGGAGTTGCTGGAGACTTTTATGTTTTTAAAATTGCAGGTGCAGCAGCAGAAAAAGGGTTTGATATAGATGAAGTATGTAGATTGTCAAAAAAAGCTAATGACATGACAATATCAATGGGTGTTGCACTTGGACCATGTTCCTTGCCTCATACATTAGAACCAAGTTTTATTTTAGAAGATGATGAAATGGAAATTGGCTTAGGCATTCATGGAGAAGCTGGGGTTAGAAAAGGAAAAATTAGAACTGCTGATGAAATAACTTTAGAACTTATGGATAAAATTTTAGATGAGATGGATGGCTCGAAAAAAGTGTCTGTTTTAGTAAATGGATTAGGTTCAACACCATTAATGGAGTTATACATTATGTATAGAAAGGTACATGAAATACTTGGGAAAAATTCAATTGAAATTCATTCATCTTTTATTGGAGAGTATGTAACTTCTTTAGAAATGAATGGTGCATCAATTACAGTGATGAAACTTGATCAAGAAATGGAACCGCTTTTAGAAGAAGAGACTCTTTGTTCCATGTTTAGGGTATAAAAAATGATTTGGATTGGAACTAGTTGGAAAATGCATAATGATATTTTTCAATCAAAGAAATATATAAACTTCCTATTAAAAAATAAAAAATTTATAAAAAAAAAAAAATAAATTTTTTTATCATACCTCCATATACCTCATTAAATTTATTTAATTTTTACAAAAAAAAATTATCTATACTTCTTGGTGCACAAAATATGCATCATTTAGACAAAGGTGCTTTTACAGGGGAAGTGTCAGCTCCTATGCTTAAATCATGTGGTTGTGATATAGTAGAGTTAGCCCACGCTGAAAGATATAAATATTATAATGAAAGTGACACAATTGTTAATAAAAAAATTAAGCAGGCATTAAAGTATAAATTAATTCCTCTAATTTGTGTTGGTGAAAAAAAAAGAGAGGTAAGTTATAATAAAAGAATAAATTTACTGAAAAAAAAAATTAATATTTTTTTTTCTAAAATAGAAAAAATTCCAAAAAACCAAAAGATTATTTTAGCTTATGAACCTATTTGGGCTATTGGAAAATCTAAATCTGCTAGCATTGCATATACAGAAAATACAATAAATTTTATTAAAAATTATACTCTTAAGAAATTAAAGATTCAAAGCAATCAGCTGTGTGTTATTTATGGTGGGAGTGTAAATAAGAAAAATGCAAGATATTTTATTAAAAGTCAAATAATTGATGGAATTTTTATTGGAAGATCAGCAATAAATGCTAAAGATTTTATAGAGATTTGTAAAATGGTTGATCTATGAAAAATTTTTTAACAGTAAGAGAATTCATTGAGATATTAAAAAATATTTGTGAGGATATTGAAAAAAATAAAGATTATTTTTCTGAACTAGACAGAGCTACAGGAGATGGTGATCACGGTGTAACAATGAGTATTGGTTGGACTGCTGTTAAAGAAAAACTTAATGAAATGACAGAAGATAATACTTTTGACAAAATATGTATGCCAGTTGCAAGTAACTTTCTTAGTGCTGTAGGTGCTTCAGCAGGACCTCTTTATGCTACTGCATTAATGAGGGGAGGTGCCGCTTTAAAAGATTTATCTGAAGCAAATGCCAAACAAATTGCTGAATTCTTTTTTGCTGCAGCTAATGGAATTAAAGATAGAGGTAAAGCAGAACTAGGTGATAAAACCATGTTAGATGTATGGCTGCCAGCAGCATTAAAAATTAAAGAAGCGGCTGAAAATAATGATGATATAATTGAAATTATGAGATTGGGTGCAGAAAAAGCTAAAGAATCCATGGAGCTTACTAAGGAAATGTTATCAAAAAAAGGCAGGTCAAGTAAATTAGGTGAGCGAAGCAAAGGATTTATTGATCCTGGAGCTGCTTCAAGTCACATGATCATAAATACTTTTTATGAATCAATTAAATCGTGAATAATACTTGTTTAGTAGCAAAGAAAATTTAGGTATTTTTTTTGGAGCGCTTGCTTTTTTTTTATTTGCCAGCTCAGATGTTTTACAAAAATATGCAACAATAAATCATACTATTTTTCAAATAATATTTTTTAGATATTTATTTTTATTATTAATTTCTTTTTTTGAATCTATACGAAAAAAAAATAATTTTTTTTACAAAACTAATAATTTAAAATTGCAATTATCTAGATCAATTATTTCTGTTATTGAAACATTGTTTTTTGTATCTTCATTTAAATATTTATCATTAGCAACTGCACATAGTGTTGCTTCTTTAGCGCCTATATTTGTAGTAATTTTGTCTATGTTATTTTTAAAAGAAAAAGTGGATAAAAAACTTTGGTTTGCTATTTTTATAGGTTTTATTGGTGTAATTGTGGTTATGAGACCAGGTTTCGATGTTTTTAATATAAAATCACTTTTACCAATGGGTGCAGGATTTTTCTTTGGATTGTATCAAGTCATAACTAGAAAAGTTTCTTCTTACGACAGTGATGAGACTTCACTTTTTTACACCTCATTATTTGGATTATTTATAATTGCTATTTTTGTATTAATCTTTTGGAACCCAATTACAATTCAATCAATTTTCATTCTTTCAGGTATTGGATTGATGATGACGTTAGCTCATTATAGTTTAATAATTGGATTAGCTCGCGCTCCAGCAAGTAAAATTCAACCTTTTCATTTTACTCTAGTATTTTGGGCAATAATTTATGGTTACATTTTTTATAATGATATTCCAGATGCACCCACTTTATTAGGAGCATCAATAATTGCTTGTGCTGGAATATTTATTATTAGAAATCAAAAAAAAACTAGCTAATATGAGATTTAATAAATTTATAACCTTCTTCGTAAACTTCTTCTTTTGAAGGGAAAAAATCTCTCCAAACTCTTGTTGCTGCAGCTAAGTCTGGCAAAGCTCTACCAAATGCTTCAATAGTAAGCCATCCATCATATCCTGAATTTTTTATTGCTTCAAATGTCTCATTCCAAGGAATATTCCCTTTACCTGGTGTGCCACGATCATTTTCAGAAATATGTATATGATTTATATTTTTTATAGTTTTGCTAATCACACCAACTGGATCTTTTTCCTCAATATTTGCATGAAAAGTATCGTATAAATATCCGAAATTATCTCTATTAACTAGATCAACATAATTTGACGCATCTTCACCTATGTTTAAGAAATAACATTCAAATCTATTTAGAGGTTCTATAGATAATTGAAGAGACACTTGTTTTGCATAGTCTGCAGCATCTTGATGAACTTTAGCAGCATTTTCTTTTTCTTTTTGTGTAGGTGGTTCACCAGAAAAAACCCCTAATGGTTGATGATATGGTCCAGCCAATATTTCACTTCCTAATGCAGAACTGCAGTCAATTGCCCATTTCATGTATTCTAAAGCATTCGAACGTGATTTTTCATCATCACTTATTGGATTTCTGCTTTCATCGGGGATGACAGTTACACTAGTGCAATCTAATCCATTATCTTTTAATACTTTTCCAATATTCTCAAAATGAGAAACTTTTTCTTCTCCACCAAAAATTGGTATTTCAACACCATCATAACCAACTGATTTGATTTTTTCTAATAAATCAAATTGTTCCTCGACGAGGTGTGTTGTCCATAACAACATATTAAAACCAATTTTCATTATTAATGAATATAAAATACTATAGGAATTAATCTATAAAGATTATTTATATAAAATTATGGTCAATTTACTTTAGTTTACTTTTAATAAGGTATTAAAAATATCATTTCATGATTGTTTTAGTAATAACCTCGTTTACTGATGCAGCTTTTTCAATGTGAGCCATATGTCCACATTCTTTTTCCAAAATAATATTTATTTTATCATTTAAGACTTTAGAATGATTTGAAGGTATTATTTTATCTTCATCACCCCAAATAACTGAGATAGGAATGCTCAAAGAATTTATTTCATTAATTAAGTTATTTTTTTGTTCTTGACCATTAAGGATTTCATTTTTAATTATTGTAAGAGTCTCTTTGACACTATCAATTCTTAAAAACTTTAAAACTTCATTAAGCATATCACGAGTTATTATATCTGCATTGAAATAAAGTTTTTCAATCTCTTTTTTTAAATCTCTTCTAGATTCTGATTTTATAAAGTTTTCTAAATAATTTGAGTCTATTTCTTTGCCAAGAGCTATCGGACTTATGAGTGTTAATGATTTAACTAAATCTTGATATAATGAAGCAGTTTTAATTGCTATACCTGCACCAAAAGAATGGCCTACTAAATTGACCTCATTTAAATTATTATTTTTGCAAAATGATGAAATCAAAGTTGAAAAATCATCTAAAGACGAATTATCAATTTTTTTTTCAGACATTCCATGTCCAGGTAAATCTAAAGAATAGGTATTAAAATTATTTGAAAGATCAGTTTGATTAAACATCCAATTATTTAAATCTCCACCAAAACCATGAATAAATAAAATGTTATCTTCTTTAGAATTAACATTCTTTACAAAATTTATTTCGATATCTGATACTTTTATTTTTTCGTTATTATCTTCAGCACCTTCTTCTAAATTAATCTCAGATTCAAAATTAGAATTAAAATCATTAATAAATTCATCAATGTCTTTATCCGAAGTATCACCTTTCCCGCAAACAGCTATTAGCGATCCAACAGGCACTGTATCCCCTTCATTTGCACAAATTTTTAAAATTTTACCATCTTCTGGAGACTCCATTTCATTTACAACTTTTTCAGTTTCAATCTCTAATAGCATTTCACCTTTTGAGATACTTTCCCCATTAGATTTGATCCATTTTGTTATTGAACCTTCTTTCATTGAAAGTCCCCATTTTGGCATTGTAATTGGTTTTAAATTTTCAGTCACAATTAAATAAACTTAAAGAATTTCTCTAGCTGCCTTTATTACTTTTTCCTCACTAGGAAGATATAGATCTTCCAAAGGAGGAGAAAATGGCACAGGAGTATGAGGTGGGGATACCATCTTAATTCCTGATTTGAGTGAATCAAAAGAGTTTTGACAAATTAATGCAGATATATCAGTAGCAATATTACATCTTGGATATGACTCATCAACAATTACAACTTTTCCTGTTTCTTCTGCTGCCTCTAAAATTGAGTCTTCATCAAGCGGTGATAATGTGCGAAGATCAAGCACAGTGGAAGTTTTACCTTCTTTTTTTAGAGTATCTGAAACTTTGTTACATATATCAACTGTTTGACCCATAGCAATAAAAGTTATATCTTTTCCCTCACGTGTAAAATTAGCTTCACCAAATGGAATTGAATAAGACTCATCTGGCACTTCTCCTGAAGTGTCATAAAGATTTTTATGTTCCATAAAAATTACGGGATCATTATCTCTAATTGATTGTATCAATAAACCTTTGGCATCATAGGGGTTTGATGGCAGAACAACTTTAATACCTGGGACATGAGTAAACATTGGATATAAGCATTGACTATGTTGACTAGCAGCTCGTAAACCTCCTCCATACATTGTTCTAATTGTTAGAGGCGTCACTGCTTTACCACCAAACATATATCTAAATTTAGCTGTTTGGTTTAGTATTTGATCAAAACAAACACCCATAAAATCAACAAACATTAATTCTGCTACAGGCCTAAGTCCAGTTAAGGCTGCTCCAGATGCCATTCCCATTATTGCAGTTTCTGTAATAGGTGTATCAATTATTCTTTCTCTTCCAAAATGTTTTAGCAAACCTTTAGTTACACCAAGAACTCCACCCCAAGCATCTTGCTCACCATTTGTACCAGCACCTCCTGCTACATCTTCTCCAATAACAACTACATTTTCATCTTTTTGCATTTCTTGAAGTAGCGCTTCGTTAATTGCGTCTCTATATGTTTTTAAGGACATAATTTTTCCTATCTTTTAATATTTTATATAAACATCTGTTAACAAATCTTTTGAACTTGGAAACTCAGCTTTCTTTGATTCTTTAATTGCATTTTGTATTTTTTCTTTTGCTTCATTTTCAATTTTTTCTAATTGATCTAATTCTAGCAATCCAGCTTCTGTTACTTTCATTTTAAAAATTTTTAATGGATCTTCATCATTTTTTATTCTTTCATTTTCCTCTTTAGTTCTATAAGAAATAGCATCACCTTCAAAATGTCCATAAACTTTACTGGTTTTGATATGAAGCAATGCAGGACCTTTACCTTTTCGAGCATTTTCAATTACATGTTTAGCAGTTTCATATACTTCAAAAAAATTATCTCCATCTACTTCATGAGAGTCTAAGCCAAATGCTTTTCCTCTATCAAGAATTTTTCCACCTACAGCATATTCTCTTGCAGTAGACTCTGCATATCCATTATCTTCACATACAAATATTGCTGGAAGTTTAAGAACAGTTGCCATATTCATTGATTCAGAGATTGAACCTTGATTTGATGCGCCATCACCAAAAAAACCAACTGATACATTATCAGTTTTTTTTGTTTTATAAGTTAATGCTGCACCAAGAACAATAGGAGGGCCACCTCCAACAATTCCATTAGCTCCTAACATTCCTTTTGATAGATCTGCAATGTGCATTGATCCACCCTTACCTCCACATATCCCATCTTTTTTTCCATATAGTTCCTTCATCATGTCAGTAACATCACATCCTTTAGCAATACAATGACCATGACCCCTATGTGTACTCGCTATTGTGTCTTTTTCATTTAAATTCATACAAATTCCCATTGCAGATGCTTCTTCACCTACATATAAATGAACAAAACCAGGCATTGCATCTGATGCGAATTCATAATGAACTGCATCATCAAACTCTCTAATCATGCACATGCCTTCATATGCTTTTAATAATTCTTCTCTATTTAATTGCATTAGATAAAACTAGTACACCTGTGATAAAAATGAATAAACATTATTTATATAATTGCTTTCTTTATATAATTGTATCACTATGATTTTATAATAACTATATGGAGGCATTATGACTATCAAAGGTCCTGCAATTTTTCTAGCACAATTTGCTGGTGATAAGGAGCCATTTAATACACTTGAAAGTATAACTAAGTGGGCAGCTGATTTAGGATACAAAGGAGTGCAAATACCTAGCTGGGATTCAAGGATGATAGATTTAAAAAAAGCATCTGAAAGTAAAGATTATTGTGATGAACTTAAAGGAATTTGCGCAAGTAATAATGTTGAAATTAGTGAACTATCAACACATCTTCAGGGTCAGCTCGTAGCAGTACACCCTGCATATGATATAGGATTTGATCAATTTGCTCCAAGTGAAGTACATAGCAACCCAACAAAAAGACAATCTTGGGCTGTCGACCAAGTCAAAATGGCTGCTAAAGCATCAAGAAATTTAGGTATTGATGTTTCTGTAAGCTTTCCAGGTGCTTTGCTTTGGCCATACATTTACAGTTGGCCTCCACGTTTACCAGGCTTAGTTGAAGACGGTTTTAAAGAGCTTGCAAAAAGATGGAAACCTATTTTAGATGTCTATGAGGAAAACGGTGTTGATCTTTGTTATGAAGCTCATGCAAGTGAAGATATTCATGATGGAGCATCTTGGGAGATGTTTCTTGATGCTGTTAATGAACACCCAAGGTGTAACCTTTTATATGATCCAAGTCATTTTGTTTTACAGCAATTAGATTATTTGGATTACATTGATTTATACCATGACAGAATAAAAATGTTTCATGTTAAGGATGCAGAATTTAATCCATCTGGAAGAAATGGTGTTTATGGTGGTTATTTAGATTGGAGAGATAGAGCTGGGCGATTTCGATCATTAGGTGATGGACAAGTAGATTTTTCAAGTATTTTTACAAAATTAACATATTATGGTTTTAGTGGTTGGGCAGTTCTTGAGTGGGAATGTGCCATTAAAGATTCTGTACAAGGTGCACAAGAAGGAGCTCCATTTATTCAAAAACATATAATAACTGTTTCAGAAGGAGCTTTCGATGATTTTATCGACAAAAGTGGCGATAATAAAGATGCAAACAAAAAAATATTAGGAATAAGTTAGGAGGCACAATGAAAAAAACATCTATAGGAACATGGGCTTATAATGTTGGTCCATATGGAGAGAGTCCTATTCCATTTGATACTGTTGGTGAAACATTAGCTAAGTTAAATTTTGATGGAATGGAATTAGGCGGTTTTAATGGCTATCCAAACCCACATAATCATCCAGAAAAAGAACAAAGAGATGCTTTAAAAGAGAAAATGGATAATTGGGGTTTATCTTTTTCAGGTTTTGCCCAAGATTTATGGAGTGAAGAATTATTAAATACTGATGATCAATCAAAATATATATCAGAGTTCAAAGCAAATGTAGATTTTGCAGTTGACCTCGGAATTAAAGGAGTGAGAGTGGACTGTGTCCAACCTCCAACAATTCATAAAGATGTAGAATTTGAAACTTTATTTGCAAGACTTACTTCAACTTGGGATACATGTATTAATTATGCAGCAGATAAAGGTATTTATGTGACTTGGGAATTTGAACCTGGTTTTGCATTCAATAAACCTTCATATGTACTCAAAGTGCTTGATAAATTACAACAAAGTAATTTCGGATTAATGTATGATACTTGTCACGGACAAATGATGGGAGTTAATGGTGCAAGACAAGAGGGTGAAAAAGAAGTAGTGAACGATCAAATTGAATTAATTAATAAATTTAGTGGAAGAATTAATCATATACATCTTATTGATTCTGATAATCAATGCCATAAAGATGCGGATGGAAATGATGAAACAAGTTCTCACCCACCATTTGGAGAAGGTGTTCTAGATTTTGATAAAATTGTCCCAATTTTAGCTAAAGAAAATGTTGGTCATAATTGGTGGACCGTAGACTTATGTTTTTGGCCGGAAGCATGGGCTGCAACAGAAAAATGCAAAACTGCGCTTGACAATCTTGTTTCCAAATACGGTTAAGCATTTAGATTCAAATGAATAATATTGATCTAAAAAATAAAACTGCAGTTGTAACTGGTGGTTCACAAGGTTTTGGATATGCCATTTCTAAAAGACTTTATGACTCAGGTGCAAAAATAGTTAACATTGATATTGATACAAAAGCAAATGCTGAAGCCAAAGCAAAAAATGAAATAAATTTTATAGACATCTTTGAAGTCGACATTACGAACTTTAAAGAAGTTAATAATACAATTAATAAAATAATAGATAAAAATAATAAAATTGATATTTTTGTAAATAACGCTGGAATTGCGGGTCCATCATTTAAAACATGGGAATATCCAAACGATGAATGGGAATCGGTCATAAATATTGATCTAAATGGAACTTTTAACTGCTGCAAAGCGGTTATGCCTTTCATGATTAAAAATAATTATGGAAGAATTGTTAATGTTGCTAGTATTGCAGGTAAAGAAGGAAATCCAAATGCTTCTGCATATAGTGCAGCAAAGGCTGGGGTTATTGCGCTGACAAAATCTCTAGGTAAAGAGTTAGCAGATTACAATATTGCTGTAAACTGTGTTACTCCCGCTGCAGCAAAAACTAAAATATTTGATCAAATCAGTGATGAACATATTAATTATATGTTATCTAAAATTCCTAGAAAAAGATTTGTATTGGTTGAAGAGCTAGCATCAATGGTTGCATGGATGGTTTCTGAAGAGAATTCTTTTACAACAGGGGCTGTCTTTGATATAAGTGGAGGTCGTGCAACATACTAAATTATGTCTTACTTAGAACTTAAAAATATTACAAAAAAATATGATGAATTAGTTGCTTTGGATAATTTAACTTTTTCTACTGAAAAAAATGAGTTGGCAGTTTTATTTGGTTCTTCTGCAGCAGGCAAAACAACAGCATTGAGGTGCATAGCAGGTTTAGAGAAGGTAAATTCTGGTGAGGTTTGGTTTAATAGTAAAGATTATACAAATGAGCCAATTCAAGGAAGAGAAATAGCAATGATTTTTCAAACTTTTGCACTTTATCCTCACTTAACTACTGAGCAAAATCTAGCTTATCCATTAGTTAAGAAAAAAGTAGCAAAAGAAGAAAGAAATAAAAGATTAAATGAAATAGCTGAAATGCTTAAAATTAGTCATGCATTACAAAGAAAGCCAGATACATTATCTGGTGGGGAGCAACAACGATTAGCAATTGGTAGAGCTTTAATTCAACAGCCAAAACTTTTATTATTAGATGAACCTTTAGCAAATTTAGACGCTAAACTAAGACATGACACTAGAGCTGAACTAAAAAGACTTCAACGAGATCTAAATATGACTATGGTGTATGCCACACCTGACCAATTAGAAGCTTTATCAATGGGTGATAATATTACAATTATTAAAGAAGGGAAATTTATCCAAAAAGGCACTCCTGATAATTTATATGAAAAACCAAATAATATGTATGTTGGTAAAATGATTGGCTCTCCTGAAATGAATATAATTAAAGCTAAAATAAATTCAAATAATAAAAAAAATATTGAACTCCCATTTGGTTCATTCAATCTCTCTGAAAATAAAAAAATAAATGAAGAATTTTTATCTTCAGATATATCTTTTGGTATTCGTCCTGAAGATATAAAAATTGGTTCAGAAACCAACTCGTTTAATGCAAAAATTTTTCTTAAAGAGCCTTTAGGGGATATTACAATTTTGGATCTAGCTATAAGCGATTTAAAATTAAAAATGATCCTTCCAGAAGAAGAAGCTATAAAATATAATACCGGTCAAAATATAAATATTAGTTTTAGTGAACAAAACTCATATGTATTTGCTTCTGATACTGGTGTTAATGTATTAGTTTGATTAATCTTCTTGTCTTTCATCAAATAATTTTTTTAAATCTCTAGTTTCTTCATAAAAAAAATTTTCAAAAGAAACAAGTAGTTCAGGAGATGGTTTTAAATTAATCTTTCTTCTATCATCTTTTGATCTTTCCTCGATTATGATTCCTAAATTTATTGACTCTTGAATGTATTTTAGAATTGTAATGTGAGAAACCTGTATTTTATGAATTAAATCACTTTTTGTAATAATTTCATTTTTATAATATGCAGCAAATATATTAAGCAAAAAAAGCCAATGTATTCTTGATCTTCTGAAGTAGTTCAATGAATTATTCTTTTCATCCTGTGATTCGTCAAAAATTTTGATTTCTCTTTTAAGAAATTTAATTATTGTGGCTTCAAACATTTTTTTAAATTAGACTTCAAACCTAATATTTTTTTTATAATACAGTACAAAAGTTTACCTCACAATTTTTACAGTTATCCTTAATTTACAGCTAAAAAAATATATTTTTTTGAATATATATAAAGAATCTTTATATTTATAATAGTAATTTCTGATTTAGTGACACTAATATACAAGATTATGGGAGGTATAATGTTAAATATAACGAAAAAAACCATTCTTGCATTATTGGCTTCATTAGTTTTTACTCTTGGAGTTTCAAAAGCTGTTCAATCAAAAACAGTTGAGATAATTATGGCAGCGCCAGATTGGCCGCCAACTCGTTTCATGCAAGAATACTTTAATTCTAACTATCCTCAATCAGATGATATGGAGGTTAAGTTAACACTAGATTTTATCCCTTGGGATACTTTCTACACAAACGTAGCAGCATCTCTAACTTCTGG